>Ga0222712_10006186_pt1 | contig 11868 bp, 20 predicted proteins | sample C33_657DmetaG_FD_165043 | JGI IMG/M metagenome (GOLD analysis project Ga0222712, IMG submission 165043) | Estuarine water microbial communities from San Francisco Bay, California, United States - C33_657D | ecosystem: Environmental > Aquatic > Marine > Unclassified | place: USA: California... | reverse complement strand
GGTTCCTCAGGTTCAAGCGGCACAGCAGGTTCATCGGGTTCATCAGCAACTTCGGGTTCTGCGGGTTCTGCAGGTACAAGCGGAGCAAACGGCTCTTCGGGTTCAAGCGGAACAGCAGGTTCTTCGGGTTCGTCAGCAACATCAGGCTCAGCAGGTACAAGTGGTGCAAATGGCTCATCGGGTTCAAGTGGAACTGCAGGCTCTTCAGGCTCAAGCGGAACGGCAGGTTCTTCGGGTTCTGCGGGCACAAGTGGAGCAAATGGTTCATCGGGTTCAAGCGGCACAGCAGGTTCTTCGGGTTCGTCAGCCACGTCAGGCTCGTCAGGCTCAGCGGGAACTGCAGGCTCAGCGGGTTCAGCAGGTTCAAGCGGAAGCACAGGTTCTTCGGGTTCAAGCGGAACAGCGGGCTCTTCGGGTTCGTCAGCAACGTCGGGCTCAGCAGGCTCATCGGGTACAAGCGGAATAAATGGAGCCAACGGCTCTTCAGGTTCAAGCGGGACAGCAGGCTCTTCAGGCTCAGCAGGTTCAAGCGGAATAAATGGATTTAACGGTTCTTCAGGTACTTCAGGTTCAAGCGGTACAGCAGGCTCGTCGGGTTCTTCAGCAACGTCAGGCTCTTCAGGCTCAGCGGGAACTGCGGGCTCTTCAGGCTCAAGCGGTACAGCGGGCTCTTCGGGTTCTTCGGCTACATCGGGTTCTTCAGGCTCAGCAGGCACAAGTGGAGCAAACGGTGCTAACGGTTCTTCGGGTTCAAGCGGTACAGCAGGTTCAGCAGGCTCATCGGGTACAAGCGGAATAAATGGTGCCAATGGTTCTTCAGGTTCAAGCGGCACAGCAGGTTCAGCAGGCTCATCGGGTACAAGTGGAATAAACGGAGCCAATGGCTCTTCGGGTTCAAGCGGCACAGCAGGTTCTTCAGGCTCAGCAGGCACAAGCGGAGTAAATGGAGCCAACGGTTCTTCGGGTTCATCAGGCACAAGCGGAATAAATGGAGCCAATGGTTCTTCAGGTTCAAGCGGCACAGCAGGTTCAGCAGGCTCATCGGGTACAAGCGGAATAAATGGAGCCAACGGCTCTTCAGGTTCATCAGGCACAGCAGGCTCAAGTGGAAACACAGGCGCAGGAGGTTCAAGCGGAACGTCAGGTGTAAATGGAAACACGGGTGCCGCAGGTTCATCAGGAAGTTCGGGCTCAAGTGGAAACACAGGTGCTTCAGGTTCAAGCGGAACGTCAGGTGTAAATGGAAACACGGGTGCTGCAGGTTCGTCAGGAAGTTCAGGCTCAAGTGGAAACACAGGTGCTGCAGGTTCAAGCGGAACTTCGGGTGTAAATGGAAACACGGGTGCTGCAGGTTCGTCAGGAAGTTCGGGCTCAAGTGGAAACACAGGTGCTGCAGGTTCAAGCGGAACGTCAGGTGTAAATGGAAACACGGGTGCCGCAGGTTCATCAGGAAGTTCGGGCTCAAGTGGAAACACAGGCGCGGGAGGTTCTGCAGGAACGAGCGGAAGCGCAGGTTCAGCGGGTACAGCAGGTACATCAGTAGCCGTTAGTGGAACAACTAATACTGTTGTAAAATTCACAAGTGGAAGCACTATTGGTAATTCAAACATCACGGATGATGGTACTACAATCATACTCGGCATTAAAACAAAAGCGTCAGTATCCCTTGCGGTGGGAAACATAACACCTTCAAACACAACGGGTAGAATCGATGCTGCAAACGATGTGGTTGCTTTCAGTTCTTCGGATATCAGATTGAAAGAAAACATCACTCGAATTGATAATGCTTTGGAAAAAGTCAAATCAATAGGGGGTTACACTTTCGATTGGAAAGCGGAACATTTTGACGACCACGGATTTGAGGGTACGGACGTTGGGGTAATCGCTCAAGAAATTGAAGCAATACTCCCTGAAATTGTAACTACTAAATTCACAGGATGGAAAGGTGTCAAGTACGAAAAAATTGTAGCCTTACTTATTGAAGCAATCAAAGAATTGGATGAAAAAGTTCAAAGACTTGAAAATAAATAATAACATAAACAAATGGAACAGACCCGCCAAGCGCGGGCTTTTCCTGTTTTTCTTTTTTTACAATAACTAAAATTATGGCACTACCAAATACTAATTTAGGAATATCGGATATGTTTTATGCAGCAAATCCTGCACTGAGTGGAATTACTGATTTGTCTTTATTGGACATTGCATCGGTTGGATATTTTAGCGGGCCTAATGGCTCAAATGTGGAACCTTATAATTATTGGGGACAATCCGAAAATTCAGGCGCAAATAGAATTTTTGGATTGTCGGTTAATTCAGGCTCTAATTACTTAATGGGTGATTTTTTAGGATTGACTTATTTCTATGATAATACAAATTTTTTGGTCAAAGTAGATTTCACAAATAACTTACCCGCAAATGTTCCATTTCCTCCCCCTCCAACAGATAATGATGTAACCATAAATGCAACGCTATTTGATAGTAGTTTCACTTATCAATATGGTGTTTCAGGTGGGTCGGTGGTTATGACAAATGGCGGTACTTTTACTTCAACCATTTCTCAAACGACAAGTCCAATTATTTTTAGGGGATATTGGAAAGTTGAAATTTCGCCATCACCAAACCTTGTATCAGGGGCTTTGGTTGACATATCAATCAATGGAAGTGCTAAAGTTACAAATGGTACAATTAATGCAGGGCCTACACCTACAAGTTTTGATTCTGCGACTTATGGAACTGAGGATGTTGCTTTTAATGGAACACTCGGTGGCACGGGATTGCTCATCGTGGTGACTTGTCACACATAAAATGTAAATTTGTAATAAATAAAATGTTATATGAAAAAAATATTATTATCAGAAGAAGAATTAAATGAATCTCGTATCATTTCTCAAGTTCAAAATGATTTAAATGGACAAATTGCTAATTTAACGATACAAATTGAATCATTAAAATTTCAGCGTAAAAATGCAATTGAAGAATTCAGCATATTTGAAGAAAAAAACAAAGCGTTTTATGAGGAAATCGCTAATAAATACGGCTTTGGTAGCATTGATTTAGAAACAGGCGAACTTATTCCAAATGAAGCAAAATGATAGTCGTTTTTTATGGTAAAAGAAACTCAGGTAAAACAACTTTGTGTCGTGAGTTTTACGGTTGGGTAAAACAAAATTTGCCTCTTCGATGTCATTATTTGGATGCAGACAAACTTAGGTTTGTTTATGGCTTAAAAGGATTTTCAGAACATACGGAAAGGGCCTTGATACAAAAAGCGATGGAAATATCGCGTTATGAGGAAAGTTTAAATGACGTTGTTTTGATTAGTATTTCTTTTGCATATAAAGACCAAAGGACAATATTTGAAGAAAACAAAGGTATTTTATGGATTCCATTAACACACGATGAGTCTAAAAGACCTACAAATAAAAAGGAATTTGAAAATCCTGAATTTGAAAAATTTGACAACGAAATTGACACGTGCGAAAACGATATCAAATCGGCATTAAATATTGTAATTCAACGCTACAAAGATTTTTGTGTAACTTCGCAATACAAGGGCAAATGACAACGGAGCAGCAGCAAAGCGCAATGATTGAAAAATGGGTAAATCGCATACTTTTAGGTATATGCGCATTTTTTTGTGCTCAGTTGTTTGCAGATATGAAAACTCAAAGAAATGATATTGAGCAAGTAAAATTAAGCAATGCTCGGATTGAAACAGAGATAAAGTACATCAGAGAAATGGTAGAACCTTATCGCAATAACAAAGATTTAGCAAAAAACCCGTAAAATGATACTTTTTATATTTAGCATACTCGCGACTTTAAGTCAATACGGAGAAATACAATATGCGATTGCTCCCTTAATTGTAGCAGCCCTAATTACTACAGCAGGTTCAACTGCAGTTGGCGGTTTAGATGTTGCATCAAAACGTAAACTTGAAAAGAACCTCGCTAAAATGAGTGCGGCAGATGCACAGGCCTTACAAAACCAATTGGCTCGGCAAAAAGATGAACAGACCAAACTGTTATTGTTGCAAGAGGCTGCGGACAAAGCACAAAAAAGAAGTACCACAAACATTATTATTGGGTCAGTGATAGGGTTAATTGGCCTTATCGCGGCAATTATCGTGTTTAAAAAGAAAAAATGATGGAGTTTTCAAAAGAAGTAAAAAACGCTGTAATTATTGCAGTTGCGACAATTACTTTATATATGTTATTGAAACCAAAAAAAAATGGTTTTAGTAAGCCGATGAAGGCTACTAAAGATGAATTGAGTCAAAAACAAAACGCGCGAACTATTTTGGATGCTTACTTAAATGCGGTTGACGCGAAAGAGTCATCCACAGCACTGCAGAAGTTGAATTCAATTTTTGCAGATGAATATTCAATGAAAGTATTTAAAACTAAAAGTGGCAGTTATGTTGCAAGGACATTAGATGGTAAAGATGTATTGGTAGCAAAATAATGGCCACGTTCTCTCCAATCATAACGGTTTATCCGAATGACGCAGTAAGAATTACAAGCGTTTCGGATTTGACTTATGAAACGGTGAACGCAAGTGTCGGTACAGGCTACTATTACGATTTTAAAAATTTTTATCAATTTTCGCAGTCCATAAATCAGTTACTTGAACCAATATACTTACTCAAATTCAGTAAACAGGGTGACAGAAATGTTTACTATTTGAATAATACCGTCGACCCCTATCAGAAAACATCGGCATTGTCTGTAGATGCTGAATATCTTGATTATAGATTTGATTCTAACAATGCATTCATACCACGAATACTTGGAAACTCAACTTTATTTTACCGATTTGACATTCAAGAATTGAGTAATGAAGATTTTTTGACAAAAGGTGAAAGTAATTTTGGAATGTTAGAGTTTTACGAAAATTACGAAATAGACTTCTGATGCCCGCCCAAAAAATCATATTGAACATAGAAAATCATACGCCCTATCCTGCGTTAATTTCTATTTTAGGTGGCCTTCAAGACCCAAACCAATACAATGTTAACTCGGCAACGGAATACTTATATGATATTGGGAATTTCAATTGGGATAACTCAAGCACGTGGACGCTACAATTTAAAAGAGTTGGAGCAGCAAGTTTTAGCATACAACAAGGTTCTACAGGTGGTAATCCACAGCAATTTTTAATCGCCTTAAATCTTTCATCTTTGGGTTTATTTAACTATTTGAAAGTAGACGCAAACATATCGTTAATTTATACTTTCAACGATTACTACGAGTTTGGATTACTCAATATAAACTAAAAACCACCTCGAAAGGTGGTTTACAGTCTGAAGGAACAGTCACTTCTCAATAGAATCTTTAAAATAGTCGAATTTAAAATGTTTTAATATTTTGCAACAACGACACGAATTTAAACTCAATCCTCTGTATATGCAAGTTTTGCATAAAGCCCTTTTTTAGCAGGCCTTTTGTCATTTACAATAATTACTCTTTCCTCATCGTCAAGAGTCAAAACTGCACCACCCTCCACTTGGTCATCAAAACTTAATGCTCTCGAACCTAAAGAATCTTTAGGCAAGAGTTTTGATAATTGTTTCAGGACAATTTTTTTAAGCATCCAAAATTGACTGTCTTTAGCATCATTAAAATATAATTCATTCCTGTTTGGTAAATTATCTACTATCGTTTCCAATTCTTTTTTTGACATAACCTTAAATACCTTTTCTTCATCGCGCGTTTTTACTGTTGCGTAAATATGCGTGAGTGAAATTGAAGTTCTCAAATCGTCTTTTGGTTTATGTTTTAAAATTGGTTCAAGTCCAAGTTCATAATCAAAGTCATCCGCTTCGTGCACAGACTCACACCAAATAGATTTTACGCCATTATTTCGCATCAGGAGTGTAATCACACCTTTATATCCTAAAATGGGCTTAATCTGCCCCTTATAGGGCAAAAAGAAGAACTCTCCAACTGAAGGGTTGGGGCTCAAACCTAATTCCGCGCAATGAATGATTGCCGCAAATAGGTTGCGTGGATTTTTTTGGAAAGCAAAGAGCATTTCTTGATTTCTCCTGACCTCAGTTAAAACGACTTGCTTAAATTGCGCGGGCGAAATTGAATGACTTTTTAACAAGTCTACCAACACCTTTTGTTCAAATGTGTCAAGTTGTGTGCTGAATTTAGTTAATAGTGCGTTATCCATTTTTATGTTATTGTGATTGTAAAATAATGAGAGCCTCTTTCATTAGTCTAACTTTCTTTAAGTCATCAAATGTGTACCCGTGCACGTCAAGTTTACGATTAAACAAAATCATTTGTTTTGTTAAAATTTCAATTGAGTCAGTCAATGATTGATTGGAAATCAAGTCATTTACAATCTGTGTGGCTTCTTTGCAATCAGGGAAAGGAATAAAATTTTCGTTCATTAATAAAATATTTGTTTGATTTTAGGTAAAAGGGCTCTTTGTTCGCAAGTTTCATTTAGGTGGCACTTGTTACACCTTTTTAATTCAGGATAGGCTTTCCAACCATTTGGTGATTTCATTTCTCTCTTGAGTGCTTCAGATACATTTTTAACCCCATCCAAGTGCTCCATTTCTTTGCTTGGGTCTACCAACACTTCAAAAACGCGCACATCCATCGGGTCTTTTGTGTTAAACACAAAAAAATAAAACGGTACATCGGAGGTCTTGAATTTTTCTTTAGCAATAATTTTGTAGTGAACGGCCTGAGTTAAAATCTTTTCCTTTTGTTCAAGGAAATCTTCGTGCCAACCCATTTCATTCCATTTGTCATCTACCAAACCCGAATATTTTAAGTCAATGATACACTTCTTTCCGTTCCATTTTGCAATAATATCCGTGGTACAAGACATATTCAATTTTGTACTGACCAACTTTTTACCAAAACTAAGGATTTTTATGTTCATTGCTTGAAACAATGCTTTACAAAAAATCGCGCTTTGATTGGCTCGTTCATAATCTTCTGACAACCTTTCTTTCGCTGTTCCTTTATAAACTGCATCGGGTTCGGGCGGTGTTCCATCACCGTAAGCGGGAAGTCCTCCTGTAGCCATATATTCAAAATATTGACCAAGTTTCATTGCTTTGGTAGGTACTGATTGGATACCATCGAGGTATTTTGCTTTCACAACTAAGCCACACTCTTCTTTTACCTTGTATTCGGCAAAAGACTTCATAAAGGATTGACTAATTTTCATTGGGGGTATGTTTTATAAAAAAGGTTTTAAAAAAAGATTCACTTACAGCCATTTGCACTAAAATAAGATTGCTCCAATTAATTGCAGCGTAAAATTTGCCTTCTTTTTTTCGAAGGAGTACATCAAAACGTCGGCATACAAAGTATTTATTTTCTTCCGTTTCTGATAAGGCTTTTGTAAAATACTGTTCTACTGTGTTTTCCATAAATGCAAAATCTCATTAAGGGTTTGTCCCTGATTCAGTACATAGCAATTTGATTCTCGCTGACGTTCAATCAACCAATCGTCCCAATTTTCCATCACAAGTTCTATCAAACTCGCAGGTGATTCACGTTGTTGCATCCGTTTGTAATATTCTTTTTTGCAATTTAAAGCGGGTACTACCATTGTAAAGTCGATATAATTTTGCTGTAAACACTGACGAACATTTTCGTGACTACTAACGAAAACAAAGTCAAGAAAGTCGTGTTTCATTTGAAATTTAATGTGGTCAATATAGTTTTGGGGAAAAGCAGGATTTGGTATTCTTGAGCCATCGGGTTGAATAAGCCAATTCCATTGACTTGAATCGCAATCAACACACATAAAATTTGAATTACGTGCAGCATATGTCTTGCCAATAGCGGGAAAGCCTGCAATCACTTTTGTAGCCATAAAAAATTACGGGTGTTTAAGTGAAGTTCGTAGTTTTTGATTTCTTCATACCTTGGACGATTTTCTTCAGCAAATTCAATTTCAAGTTGCTTTACATACATTTCGAGCCAAAATCTTGCCTCTTTCAATGAATCAAAACCGTAAGATGGTTGTTTAACGAGTGGCAACCATAACAGATTAAAAAAATTTCTGTCAATAACGTACCCTCCTTGCGAAAATTCGCGAATTCTGAATTGTAGTTTTTTTGTTTTCATATAATATTTGTTTTTTTTGACCAACCTCTTCCATTCCATATTACTTGCCCTGTCTTTGTTTCTTTCACGCTTACATCGATTACAAGGGTCTCAGAAGTCTCTTTGACCAAATTGGTCAGGAGATAACCTTTGTCTTTGAAGTTTGCATCATTACACACTTTTTCAAGGACGGCTCTTGCATTGTGCTTATTGTGCGATTCTACACTTATAGGCTTGTCGATGTCAAGGAAATAATACTTGTATATTTTCATTAACTTCGCAGTGATTTACTGTAATGGTCAGTCGTAAAAAAAGGGGAGTTTTTGCATATATTCTCCCCTCTTTTTTGTTCTTTTTTATTTTGTTCCGTAACCCAAATCTTTTTTTACCACTCTTGTGTGTTTTTGACGCGCTAACCATTGCTCTCCACGCAACGTAGGATTTTCTTCTTGAACCTTTTGCCATTGGCGAGCAATAGATGCTTGGTGGTCAAATTTCCCATCAGCATAGTGGGTAAAAAATTCTTTTGCACTTAACAACTTAAAATCAATGTCATTAGTGGGACCATTAATATGAAACCAATAGTTGCATATTGTTCGAAGTAAATTGTCACGGAGGGTTGGGTCCGATTCCAATAGAAGTTTTACATTGTGTTTTACGTCACCACGTTTTCCGTTTATTTTAAATGCTTGTGTCATAAGTCAAATGAATCAATATCAAAAAATTGAATATGGTCTTTAATGTTGTCAAAAATTTGTCGGTGGGCGACAGACTCACCGTCTTTGTCACAACCGATTATTAAACCGTTGTTAAAAAATGGTCCATACACGTTGTCTTTAGCGGCTTGGAATGCAAACGCACCTTTAATGTAGCCGTCGCCTTTGACAAGACTTTCCTCGTCAACAAAACAAGTGTCGATATGCGATTTAGATTCAACAGCAGAAACAATTGGTAGGTAAAAACCTTTTTCAATCATTTCGCATTCAAGACCTAACGCATTATACATAGATTGTAGGCCACCTTCGATTTCGATTTCGTAAACCTCTTTGCTTACTACGTCAATTTTGATACATTTCATATTTTTATCTTTTGGGTTTTAAGTTGTTCATCAATATTGAAATCCTTGCAGGTAGAACAAATTCCATATTGCAGGAATCGCAACACTTGCCTAATACGTTTAAAGGAAACGCATTGTTTCCGTGGCCCACAAATAGCACGTGGCAAAGAGGGCATTTTTTTAGAGAGTTTCTCATTGTTTTGTATTTTTACAATTCAATATTACAAACGAAAAATTATTTTGCAAAATAATCTTTGTGAATGGATTAAAATTTTATTGAAAAGGGTAAAATGGCAGGTTGATGCTCCAAATACTTTTTTAATTCGTTGTAAATAACGATTGCTGTAGGTCTATCGGAGGCCATTTTTTTGCCTTTAAAAAACAATGATACTTGTTCCTTTGCGGTGTCAATACATCCAAAACAATAGGTTCTTTTAGAAACAGGGGATGCATTCAATTGATAAGGTTGCAATATAGCAAACTCCTGTCCGTTTTCCTCGTATTTGTAGTAATTGAAGAAATACCCATTCAATATTATTTCCTGAGCCACTGAGTCATTAAATATCAATCGGTTTCTCTCTACTACATTTTTACCGTCGTTTGTCAGATAGTCCAACATTGTTGCTCGGTCCAAAACCTTTTCGAAACGCATAGGTGTAAGTTGTAAATTCATATTTTTTAATATTCTAACTGTTTATAGGAAAACTGCTCGGCATCCAAGAATTCATACACTTTGCGACGATTGTCCGCGGTGTCTCGATAATAAATGCAATCAGTTCGGTAAGCCTCAAAATCATTACCAAGGATTTCTGCAATCGATGACATCATTTCAAAGCATTTGTACCTGATTCCACGATATAGCAAATTAATCCTTGGGTCTTCGCATTCAATCACAATTGGTTTTTTTTGCTTTACACCATTTTGAAATTCTTGATAAGCAACACTGCGGCCTAAAACTGCAAGTGCGGCCAATCGAATTACTTTCCAATCGTTTCCTTGGGCTTTATTGTAAGTGTTATCACTGATTACTCCAAGTTGGTGCGCAATAACCCAATATGCACTATTAATATCGGTTCCTGTAATCACACCATATGTAGCATCGTAATCATAGTTTGTTTGATTCACAGGATATTTGTCAGGCACTGTCCAATTTGGATTTTGCTTGAGAAATTTCATCGCATCGTTTTTGACCAACTTAAAAATAAACAACTTGCTTGCAGGGAAACTCTTTGTGTCGCGGCTTTTATAAATCGTTTCCACACCCTGATAAACAATCTGAGTCATAAATTTAGTTTCACGATAAATGAAATTTTCACCCATCTTCACTAAGCGGTTCATTACCGATTTTGGATTTGCACTCGGTTGAAAACGACTTTCAATAATGCCAAATGTTTCGCTCTTTTTTGCCATTGTGAATCACGAAATTAAGCAAAGAAATATTATTTCCAAAAATAATTTATCAAATTTGTCCACCACGTTTGAATTTATCGATAGCGGCTGTAGTTTGAGCAATAATTGATGCGCGTTCCGCTTTGAATTCTTTTTCGCTCAAAACCTTTGAATCAAAAAGTGCTTTGGAATCAGCCAACAAACGCTCCTGTCGGTCAAGTGCTTTTTGAATATTATCCGCACGACGTTTATCAAATTTGGGTGTTGCTTTAGCCTGAGGTTCTTTTTTCTTTGGTTCTTCCTTAGGAGTGGTCTTTACGGTAGGTCTCTCACGTCCACGAATATCTTTTTTACGAGCCTTTTCCCTTTTTTGTTTGCCAAGTTCTTTACGACGTTTTACAATTTCCCTACGTCGAGCCCTACGCTCTTCCAAAGTTTCTTCTGACAACACCATTGGTTGCGCCTCTTCAAAAGTTTCAGAAGGTGGAATTTGTTGTCCACCAACAAAAATAGTAAATTGGATAAAATAGGAATCAGGACGACCATCGTCTTGCATATTTGGTCTAACCCGTACCTCACCTTCCCAATATGGTTCGGATTCATTCTCAGGCATTTCACCTTCAATATAATCGCGCACACTTTCAATGATATCATTCAATCCACTACCCTCATAAGTGTATTCGCTCAATTCTATAATACCCGTGCTCCCATACTCGCCTGCATTGACTTCAAAACGTAAATTTTTACCTCCTGTTTCAGCGGTTAAATCAACATCTATGAAATTGTCCAAATCAAACCAAAACACACCACTCAAAAGAGTTATTGGAATGTTTAATGGATTAAAGAAATCACCAATGTTAATTACATTGGAACCTGTTAATGCACGATTTACAGAATCACGGATGTCTGCAATTTTGACCTCACGGCTACTGAGTCCTTTGTACTCAGGATAGATTTTTTCTTTAATAAAGGCGGTAAGGTCCTTTCCTTTTAAGGGTTTTTCCTGTTTTTCAAGTTCCTTCGATACTGTTTTGCGAACCTTTTGATAAAGTCTTGAAGCGCGCGCAATCTTCTTTCGAGTTGCTTGAGTTACTCTTTTTTTCTTGTTAGCCATTTGTGAGGGGATGCGAAGTTATTGGTTGATATATATGCAAGCAAATAAATTTTTACACAGTCGTGTCAACCCGTGTATTTATACAGGTTTGTACTCTAATGTACCTTGCTCATCTATATCGACATCTACAAGCATTATCACCAATCGTTTTGCGGGGTTTTTCGTGTCTTGAAACACCACGGGCCTGCCTTTTGAAAACAATAAACTCACTGACATATCCTTGGAAT
>Ga0222712_10006185_pt1 | contig 11869 bp, 10 predicted proteins | sample C33_657DmetaG_FD_165043 | JGI IMG/M metagenome (GOLD analysis project Ga0222712, IMG submission 165043) | Estuarine water microbial communities from San Francisco Bay, California, United States - C33_657D | ecosystem: Environmental > Aquatic > Marine > Unclassified | place: USA: California... | reverse complement strand
ATTTTGGAACATTTTAAGGATTAGGAGAAACAAATGGCATTACGTCTACGAAGAGGACTAGAGGCGCTAAGAACATCAATTACGCCAGCAGAAGGCGAAATAATCTATACCACTGACAGTAAAAGACTGTACGTTGGCGACGGATTAACCGCCGGAGGTAATGGTGTAAGTGCTCCTGTTAGCAGTGTTAACGGTAAGGTTGGCGCGGTACAGTTGGTCAGCGATGACTTACCTGAAGGTACTAATAAATTATTTTATACAGATGAACGTGCGCAAGATGCTGCCTGGACTCTGTTCAACCACGGACTTCATCAAAATATTTCGTTTACCTACGACGATAACAACAATAGAATTGTAGCAACTTCACAACCTACATTTACTTCTGAAAATGCAATTGATACTATTGCCAATGTCCTAGTCAATAGTCCCCACACCGGAATAACGTTTGCACACAATGACAGTCTCGATCAAATTAGTGCAACTGTTACAGCCGCAGGCGAATCATTTAAGACTATTGTAGTTGACCCTAAATTACATATAAGTGTGATTTCAGCAGGTTCTGGTTATACCAGTATTCCAAATGTAACATTATCTGCTCCTCCTCCTGGCGGAACTCAAGCAACTGCTCAAGCAGATCTGGCTCCTACGTTTATTGCCAACGTTAAAATTATCAACGGCGGTGCTAATTATAGTCAGGGTATGATACTAGGGTGTTCAGCTCCTGGTGCTGAAAGAGCTAATGCTTCAATTGTTACTGATGCCAATGGAACAATTACACAAATTACAACAACTAATCCAGGAAATGGTTTTACCGACATACCTCTAGTAGTAGAAGTTAAACCAGCAGCTGCCACTGCAACTTATGTATCTGGTGGATTAACTACAACTATTGTTGTTAGTAGTATTATCAACACAATCTATGTTGGTATGACTGTAACTGGAACAGGTTTTAGTAGCGGACAAAAAGTTACAGCAGTAAGCGGAAATACCATAACTTTATCAGCTGGTGCTAATAGTTTACCGTCTGGCACATTAACTTTTACAGATATTGGTACAGGCGCACAGTATGAAGCAGTTCTATCAGCTACTACTGTTCAAGAAATAAATGTTACCAATCCCGGTTCTGGATATCTTAGCAATCCAACAGTTACCGTAGCAGTACCAAGTACATTTACTTTTAATGCGGCTTCGGCAGTTAACACAACGGCAAATACTATTACTATTTTAGATCATCCGTACCAAACAGGTAACAGCGTAATTTATACCGCAGTGGGCGGTGCAGCCGTTGGCGGACTTATGTCGGGTGATACTTATTTTGTTATCAAAGTAGATGGCGATACATTTAGATTAGCATCTACTGTTGCTAACGCTTTGATAGGAACACCATTAGATTTAACTTCAACTAGTACAGGTAATCACACAGTTAGAGGAATACAAGCAGCTGGCTCAGCAGTAAGTTCTTCAGACGTAGTAGCTGATAGTCCAACAGATACACTTACCTTTGCAGCCGGCGGTGATATTATTATTACCAGCAACTTAAACAATGATACAATTACTATCAGTAATAAAAATAACGGAAAAGTTTTATTTGGATCTGCTGGCCAAATAGCATTTTATCCTGATAGCAGTAACGCCGTAGATGCAGTGGGTTCAACATTAACCTATAGACCACCAAATTCAGATGGTGCTAACAACGGTGCTTTAGTTGTTAACGGTCAAATTGTTTTTGAAAATTTACAGCCAAAAATTTATTCAATGAATGGCACACTTACACTGGCATCAACACAAGCAGGTGGTTTTGTTGAAGTTGGTGATCGTGATTACAGCGGTCGTTTTGGTGTAGTCAGCAACGAATATATTGCAAACAATGGTGCTCAATTTAAAGTACAACAGGCACACAATACCACAGATGCTAACAATACCAGCTTTATTAGAGCACGTGGTACTGTTGATTTGCCAACTGCATGCCTGCCTGGAGATAAGTCAGGTGACATGATTTTCCAAGCTCATGACGGTTTAAATTATCTAACACATGCGGCAATTAGTGCAGTAGTTGACGGACCTTATACTAGCAGTTCTAATAGAATGCCCGGACGTCTTGACTTCTATACTAGAAGTGCAACAGAAACGTTAGCAAACTTAGTTCTAAGACTTAAAGGCGACAAGAATGCAGAATTTAGTGGCACAGTTACAGCAACAAGTTTCATCGGTAGTGGTGCTTCATTAACTGGTCTTCCTGTAAATTCTATTGTTGCAGGTGGCGGTATTAGTGTTGTTAATAATTCAGGTGCTATTACAATTACTGCTACTGGCAGTAATATTCCAGATGTGGTCGTAACATCTGGTTCATATGCTAACCCAAGTTGGATTACTAGTTTATCAGAAACTAAAGTACTACCAAGTCAGTCTGGTAATAATGGAAAATATCTAACTTCTAATGGTACTAGCACTAGTTGGGCAGATTTTCCAGCAGGTGGTGGACTAGTTGCAAGAGGTAGCCTTGCAGGAACAACTGCAAGTATAGCCAACGGAGCAACTGGCAACGTAAACATTACTGGCTATAAGGGATATGCACTTCTCAAGATACAGACTTCAGCGGCTGCTTGGGTCAGAGTTTATGTCAGCAATGCTGCCAGAACGGCAGATGCTGCCAGAACAGAAGGAGTTGATCCGTTACCAGATGCTGGTGTAATAGCTGAAGTTATTACTACGGGAGCGCAGACAGTATTGATTGCACCAGGAGCATTTGGTTATAATAACGAAGCTCCTGTTACAAACATTATTCCAATTGCAGTTACAAATAAGAGTGGATCTACAGGAACAATTACAGTAACATTATCTGCTGTACAACTAGAGGTTTAATATGGCAAAGCTGGTATATGAGTATATCGTCACGCTACATAATGCTAGCGACTTAGATGCGTTCTATGAAGAAATGGCAGCACCAGCTGACGGCATACCATCGCACATACCTGATAGAGAAGTAGAATGTGCTGCTCTAAGGCCCCTAAGTAGAAATACTCATTACATAATGACCGAGGATGAAGCTGAAAAATTACGTCAAGATCCTCGAGTTAAATTAGTAGAACTTGCTCCTGCTGAGAGAGGAATAAGTGCAGGAACATTTTTAGAACAAAGTAGTTTAAGTTGGAACAAATCATCTACTATCAATTCACTACATAAAAATTGGGGATTGTTAAGATGCGTTAGAGAAGATAATATTCCTAACTGGGGATCTGACTCTACTACAACAGTTAGCGGAACAATCACATTAACTAGTACAGGAAAAAATGTCGACGTAGTTATATGCGATGAAAATGGTATTGTTTGGAATCATCCCGAGTATGCTGTCAATGCAGACGGCACTAGTGGGACAAGAGCTGTAGAGTATAATTGGTATCAACACAATCCTGAAGTAACTGGCGGAGCTCCTGGGACTTATACCTACGGAACTGGCAGTCACTCAACACACGTTGCCGGCACAGTAGCAGGCAACACACAAGGTTGGGCACGTGATGCCAACATTTATAACCTGTATTACGATACTGGTAATAGTGGAAACTTTAGCCTAGTGTTTGATTACGTAAGAGCATTTCACAGAAACAAACCTATCAATCCTGCTACAGGAAGAAAAAATCCAACAATTATCAATAACAGTTGGGGACAAAGTATATTCCCCAGTGAGTGGTCATTCAACGATATTACCGCAGTAACTTATAGAGGTACTAGATATACGCCGGCTGGTAGTCCAACTATTGTTTATACTGGTTTTAGCGGTGTGTGTAATTCAAGTACTAAATTAGGAAATATTCTTAATCTTGAAAACGGTGGTAATAGAATTGTTACCACATCAGCTGTAAACAATTTAATTATTACTAAACCAGCAACTTGGGCTATAGATGCAGAAGGTAATCAAGCCTATTTGACATCATTTGATAGACCTGCAGAAAACTACGAAGTAGATGTGCAAGGCCCTTGTACAGTAGACTTAATTAGTCAACTAAGCGGTGGATCGTTAGGCGGTGACGGTATTACTACTCTAGCCAATGCTGTTACTATCATCTATAATCAAGCAGTTGTACAACAATTCAGTGATGGTCCTAGAGCTGATACTTCAGATCCGAACGACGATGTTTCAGTAAACATCTCACAAACTAATATTTCATTACCTAATACAGGTGTTTACACCATTGTGTTTACAAGTAGTATCGTAGAAACTGGTAATGTAGGAGATCCAATATATGCTACTGCTATGAGTTGCAGAGCTAGGTCTACTTCCAGTAGCGTAACTACATCATCAATCCCTAGTAATTTACTAGGAGCCGCTAGTCTCACAGCTTCTACCACCCCAACTGACGTAGCTGGTAATACTACTAATCCAAACGATGATGCATACTGGCGTTTGACTTTACCATTTAACATTAGTTTTCTTGGTACGACCTATAATCAAATCTATGTCAGTACTAATCACTATCTGACATTCGGTGGTGGATCGTTTGTCTACAGCGGTATTAGTGAAAGCGTCCCAGCATTGCCAAAAATTTGTGCCAGTGCCGCAGACAATTCTGTTCAAAGAATTTATTACGGTGTAGAAGGTACTGCACCAAACAGAACATATCGTGTTAGAACAGAAGGCAATGCCGCAACTAGTGGTACACTTGGATCGCCTAATATGGTACACGAATGGACATTCTATGAAAATGATCCAGGCAAAATTGATTTACAAACAGGTGTAAACAATAGAAAAACAAGTTCAGGTGGCGGAACATTTACTAGCTCACAACTTTACGATTGGGGGTTTGTCAGCGGACAACGTATTCCAGCAAGAGTAACTGCGTGTGACGAAGACATTATTGATGCCATGAACGAAGGCATTATATTTGTTGGGGCGGCAGGAAACGGCCGCTGGAAACATGATGTGCCGGGCGGCGCTGATTGGGACAATAGCTTTGAAATGAATAACAGGTACCCGGGTCAAATATTTTATTATATGCGAGGTACTAGTCCAACCGCTAACGATCTAGGTATGCCAAACATCTGTGTTGGAGCGACAGACGTCCTAGCAGTGGATCAAAAAAGTTACTATAGTGATTGCGGTCCAGGAGTTGATTTATATTCTCCTGGGACTCAAATTATCAGCGCCTTGCCAAGCGGCACAGCAGATCCAAGAAATGCCAGTTATTATCTAGGCAAGTATAACGGAACTAGTATGGCTAGTCCCCAAGTATGCGGAGTTATTGCCTGTGCATTAGAAACATATCCTAACATGAATCAATCAGCAGCCAAGGCTTATATTTTAGCTGCGGCTAAATCAGGAAAATTAACTGCTACTAGCGGTGGATCTCAAGATATTAGAGATCTACAAGGCGGTGCTAATTTACATTTATATTACAAAAAAGAAAGAGCTACTACAGGAACAGCATTCCCTAAACAGGCAATTGGAGTTAGACCTGCAACAGGAGCAACATATCCAAGACCAAGATTGCGTAGAAGAGGTTAATTATGCTTGATATTTGGACACAATCTTCAGGTTACAGTTTTGGAACGTTCACTGAACGTCTGCAGATAAATCTGCCGCTACCTGTAAGTACAGTTCCTCCCAACACTACTTTTAAAGTAATATCTGGTGCTTTACCACCGGGACTAAGAATTGAAAATCAAAACATTATAGGAACTCCTGGTGAAGTTCCTCGCGATACAACTTATTCATTTTGTGTAAGAGCTAGTAGAGGCAACGATATTAGCGATAGAACATTTTTAATAAATGTACAAGGTCCAGACGAGCCAAAATTTATAACACCAGCTGGACAATTAAGAATTGGAGAGAATGAACAACTATATGTTTTAGACAGTAGTTTTGTTGATTTTCAAATCGGTGCTATAGATACAGATACTGTTACTGGACAGCAACTCAGCTTTTTTATTGCCAGCGATGAAGGTGAACTTCCTCCAGGTCTATTGTTAACACAAACTGGAAGAATTACAGGATTTGTACAGCCTGCACTAAGCATTAAAGTTGCAGACGGTGACGGAAGTTACGATAACAGTTACTATGACAAAGTTGCCTACGACTTTGGCTACAGACCTACTAATGGTTACGACAGCTATATCTATGATATAGTGTTTTACGATTTTAGTTTACCTAGCAAACCTCCAAAGAAATTGAATAGAAACTACGAATTCATCGTAACCATTACAGATGGGGATAATATTGCTAAACGAAAATTTAGAATATTTGTTGTTGGTGACGATTACTTCCGTGCAGACAACGTAGGATTCCCTGTTAACAGTGGTCTGTTCACTGCCGATGTACAATATCTAAGAAAACCAATTTGGACTACTCCTGCATACTTGGGAGTACGTAGAGCCAACAACTATGTTAGTTTTATTCTAGATACTTACGAGGCATTGACTTCTGGTATTGTTATCTACAGTATGACCGATGAAGAGATTGCTAAGTTACCGCCAGGTATGCAATTTGATCCTACAACGTCTGAAGTGTTTGGAACTATTCCTTATCAGCCAGCTGTGACTAAACAGTATAGCTGGACTATTGTAGCAACTAGATACGGAACTAACGATGATGTAGTAACAACTGAAAGAACTTTTTATGTAGACGTTATCGGTGAAATTGATAGTGTAATAACATGGCAAACTGACGCTAGTCTTGGCATTATTGATGCTAACTACGTGTCTACTCTCAAGTTACAAGCCACTAGTACTGTTCAAGATGCTATTGTTGTCTATACAGTACAAAACGGTGAGCTGCCGGTAACAGTTAATATAAATCCAGCAACATCAAACACCATAGCATCAGGTTGTGCTGATTCTAAATTTAACACCACACTTAATTTAGGTCCAGTATTGAATGGTAAAAACAGTTACGTCAATGGCAATAAGAGTCTAACATGGAACGGTTTTGTTTGGACTTATAGGATCACTGGTGAAGACGAATACTATAAGAGTGTACAAAATGTACAATACCCTTGGCAAATTACTGAATGGACTAGTGAATTAGGTGCTCTAGAGCCAGCACCGTCGTTTGTTCAATCAGGTGGATTAGCCAATGACGGTGAGATAGCAACCTTAACATTCCCTGAACAATTTGAAATACCGTTTAAGATTGGTTCAATGATTAAAGTTGAAGGCATGAGTGTTCCTGCATACAATGGTGTTTACTCAGTTATCAACTGTACTACTACTTCTGTTTCTTATAAAAATACAACTAGACTTCCAGCACTATCAGGAAAAGTTAGCAATAACAACGGAGGTTTCCCTCCTGGATTAATGTTAGATCTAGGCGGAGAAATAGTTGGAAAGGTAAATCAATACGGAACTAGTGAAAATCCAGGACTGATAACGTTTGATCAAAATGCATTTAGTTTAGATCAAGAATCAACTACTATTGATAGATCATATACGTTTACAGTCAAGGCTAGAGATCAGTTTGGTTTTAGCGCCACTACAAAATCTTTTAGCCTACTAGTACAGACACCAAACAATAAACTCTACAGTAACATAAGTGTTTCGCCACTACTAAAAGTCAATCAAAGAAAGTTGTGGAAAGATTTTATCACAGATAGCACTGTGTTTACACCAGAGAATATCTATAGACCAAATGATCCAAGTTTTGGCGTGCAACGAGATTTAAAGATGTTGATCTATGCAGGCATTGAGACTAAAGAAGCAGGTGCCTATGTAGGTGCGATCGGTCTCAATCATAAAAAGAAAACTTTTAGATTTGGAGAAATTAAAAAGGCAGTGGCTGTATTGCCTGGAACTAATACACAGGTATACGAAGTAGTATATGTAGAGATGTTAGATCCACTAGAACCAAATAAACGAGTATTGCCACAACGATTAAATGCACTAGGCAGACAAAACAACACCTTAACAACAGATAATACTGTAAACTTCTGGGATGGAAAAGAAAACTTGGCTAGTTTAAATCAAGATCGAGCCTATAAAGAAAGACCCGATCCAATTGTAACTATTGACAGTCAAGGGTATCTTATATCCGATCCTAGAGCGGCTACATATTTTCCTAATAGTGTAACCAACTGGAAAAGACGTATACGTACAGTGGGCAGTACAGAAAGAAATTATCTCCCATTATGGATGCGTAGCATTCAGCCTGGGGGCAAACAAGAGCTAGATTATCAGCTAGCCCTGCCAATTTGCTACTGTAAAATTGGTGGCGCAGACGATATTATTCTAAATATAAAATACAGCGGGTTCAATTTTAGAGATCTAGAGTATACTGTAGATAGATACGTAATTGACTCTGTAGAAGACTATACGCGAGATAAATATCTTGTATTCAGAAACGATAGGATAACCATATGAGCACATTAAATTACGCGGCAATTGACGAAACCTACCCTGTAGCAGGGCAGGACAATAACAGCCAGGGTTTTAGAGGCAATTTTGCTGCTATTAAAAACGCCATTGCACAAGCAGAAACAGATATTACTGCTTTAGAAACTAATACTGCTAAGAAGAATGCCAGTAACGATTTTAACGGAAATACTGTTGCTAACGCTACCTATAATAAATTCTACGGAGCTACCTATTCATTAGGTGTAATTAATACTCCACAATTTATTAACCTTAACAACGGTCCTCTACAATATGTTACCCTAGGCGCTGATACAACACTAACTTTCCAAAACTGGCCAGCAACTGGAAAGTTTGCACAGGTTAGAGTACACATGATTGGCGACGGTAATGCTATTAGAACTCCAACTATCGCAACAGAAGGCGGCGGATCTATTACATATGATGCAGATATTGTAGCTGATCCAGATATCTTAAAATTAGCAACAAACCAAAAACATAAAGTAATCGACGTTTGGACCTACAACGGCGGTGCCAAAATATTTGTTAAATTAGTCGGAACATTCTAATGCATCCATTTGTTGGTAATCTCTCTCAGATGAAAGACGGTGAGCTTGAATCTAAGATACAGGAACTGACTAAAAAGTATTTTATATCGCATAACCCAGAAGTGCGTTCACAAATTGTATCATTTTTAGATGCATACAAGGAAGAACTGCGTAGCCGTCAAGCCAAACTATGGCAAGCACAACAAGCTCAGGTAAACAATGGGCTTGACAAATTAATAAATGTCAACTAAAATGTTGACATGCGTCTAGACAAATACTCTAATCCAATCTTTTCAGAAAAAGACATACTCGAAGCTATCTATTCCGGGTATGTTTTTTCACCTAACGATACTTTCTTAGTTGAACAACGATCTGACGATATAAAACAGCTGGAAGAACAGATTGGGTTTAAATTTCTCGAACCATACGAAACTCATTTTGAAGTAAAAGACTACGATCAGGCATGTCAACAAGTTTGGAATATGCCCGACGATTATCGTACACTAGATATTGAGCAATGGATCTGGCAGCAATGTCCGCCTTGGGATCCAGAGCACTCTAGAGTAGCAGAAGAGTTAGAAGCATACAAAGCAAGAAATATGCTAGATTTGCTACGCTGGTTAAAATATTTTGTAGATACTTGCTCAAAACAAGGAGTTGTATGGGGCGTTGGGCGAGGATCAAGCGTAGCCAGTTATATTTTATACCTAATTGGCGTACACAAAATAGATAGCATCAAATATAATTTGGACTGGCAGGAATTCCTGAGATAAGTACTATTATAATCCAAGGAGATTAATATGGCAATGAAAGAACAACAAAGAACTGTTTACCGATCAATGCAAGGTAAAGAAGTTGACATGGCTAAACTAGCCTTACAAAATGAAACTACAGTTGCAGTTGGCAATGTACGTGTAAATGCACGAGGTGATGAATTAGGTCCCGGTGGTAAAATTATTAAGAAGCGCGAAGACATTCTTAAAGAATACTACCAAGATCATCCCCAAACAGTGCCAGATGAAGTGCCTGTTAGAAAACAGGTTGCAATTCAAGATATGGATCCAGAAGGTGACGAATGAACGCTGTAAAAGGTAAGATTATTCCGCTCCGCGATAATGTACTAGTATCCGACATGAACTTTGACGAGCAAAGGACTGCTTCAGGAATCATTATTAGGAGTGATAATGGAAAGACTGAGGGCATCAAGCCTAGATGGGGGCAAGTTTGGGCCATTGGCCCAGAACAAGAAGACGTCAAAGTAGGCGATTGGATTTGCGTTGAGCACGGTCGTTGGACACGTGGTATCAAAGTTGAGAATCCAGATGGAACTGAAATCACCGTAAGAATGGTCGACAACGACTGTATTATGTTACAGTCCGATGAGCGTCCAACTGACGTAGATATTAGAGACGGTATTTAAATAACTCTGTTTGAGTAAAAGGGCAGTTGACCTGCCCTTTATTTTTCTGTATAATTTAAGAAAGGAATTAATATGCAAGTAAGAGTAGATCAACTTAAAGAAGGCGGATCGCCATGCGGTTGTGGACGTTCGCCAACTGGTAAGTGCATTGGCTGGCACGGACTGACTGAAGACCAGTACAAAGAAGCACTTGAAAAGTATATGACAAACCAAGAAGACGCAAACGGAGACCCAGTGTGAACTGCCAAACGTGTAAGAAAGAATATTCTGTACTATGCGACTACAATCAAGGTAGATGCCCTAACCATCCACCTTATATAAACTCACACTCACTTAGATTTTATAATCTAGTGCAAACTATCAAAGGCTGGTTTAAATGAAAGAACTGTGGACTGAAAAATACAGACCTGATACACTAGACGGTTATGTATTTGCAGATGACCTACAGAAAGGTCAAATTGAAAGTTGGATTAAAGAAGGTTCAATCCCTCATTTGATGTTTAGTGGTAATGCAGGCGTAGGTAAAACTACTCTAGCAAAGATTCTAATTAACAAATTAGGTGTACAAGATACTGACGTTCTATTTGCTAACGGTAGTAAAGAAGGTCGTAAGATTGAATGGGTTGACAAGCTGATCGGCTTTTGTCAAACTATGCCGTTTGGCGATTTTAAAATTGTACTAATTGATGAAGCAGATTATCTAAATCCACAATCAGTACAACCAGCTTTGCGTAATCTAATGGAAGAGTACAGTCACAGTGTAAGATTTATTCTTACCTGTAACTATCCTAATAGGATTATTCCCCCGTTACATAGTCGTTGTCAGCGTCTTCATATTGAAAAGACGGATATAACTGAATTCACTGCTCGTGTTGCCACTATCCTAGTAGAAGAAAATATTGAATTTGATCTAGATACTCTAGACACTTATGTCAAAGGAACATATCCCGATCTAAGGAAATGTATTAACAATTTACAAATGCATAGTCTCAACGGAAAATTAGAAAGGCCGGATTCAGATATGGACAATAGTAGCGACTATAGAATAGCTATGGTAGATCTTTTTAAATCTGGAAAGATTTCAGAAGCTAGGAAACTTATTTGCGGACAGGCTCGTCCAGAAGAGATGGAAGAAATTTATCGCTGGCTGTACGATAATATTCAATTGTTTGGTAATGAAAGCCAACAAGATAAGGCCATACTAGTCATTAAGGACGGACTAGTAAATCACAGCCTAGTAGCTGACCCAGAAATTAATCTAGCGGCTACACTGATTCGACTCAGTCATATCTAAAAAGGGGCATTGCGCCCCTTTTTTTAATCTCCATAAACCGCTAACACCTCCTTTACGGCATTATGGCGTTCAATTTCTTTAGCAGTGAATTCTACACTGTCAATATGCTTTAACTTGCTGAACTTTTGCATTAGTTGGCAAAATTCTGATAAGCCGTTATTATCAAGTCGGTCTGCTTGATTCAGGTCACCAGTTACAACCATTTTAGAGTGTTCTCCTAGTCTGGTCAACAGCATTTTCATTTGATTCTGTGTGGCGTTTTGCATTTCA
>Ga0222712_10006183_pt1 | contig 11873 bp, 9 predicted proteins | sample C33_657DmetaG_FD_165043 | JGI IMG/M metagenome (GOLD analysis project Ga0222712, IMG submission 165043) | Estuarine water microbial communities from San Francisco Bay, California, United States - C33_657D | ecosystem: Environmental > Aquatic > Marine > Unclassified | place: USA: California... | reverse complement strand
CATCCTGCGCGGTACGCCCGCGGTTGGCAGCAATTTGATTTACGATACGCTGCTGGCGCGCAATTTGGATGAAGCGCTTTCGCAATACGGACATCTGGCGCGCATCATTGAATTGCCGGCAGACCGCAAGGGTGTGACATTTGAACTGCGCGAAGGTGCCCGCTGGCATGATGGCCGGCCGATCACCGCCGAAGATGTGGTCTTCAGCTTTAATGCGCTGCGCGCCAATGGCCGGCCCTTCTTTCGTTCCTATTGGGCTGATGTGACGGAAGTAGTGGCCGAAGATCCGCGGCGCGTCACTTATCGTTTCCGTACCGATGAAAACCGCGAATTGCCGTTGATTCTGGGTGAAATGTCGGTCCTGCCCAAGCATTATTGGGAAGCGCGCGACTTCACCCGCCCAAGCCTTGATCTGCCATTGGGTTCCGCAGCTTATCGTATTGAACGGTTTGACCCCAACCGCAGCGTGGTGCTGCGCCGCGTGCCCGATTACTGGGGGCGGGATTTGCCGACCATGCGTGGCATGTCGAATTTCGATACCATTCGCTATGAATATTTCCGCGATACAACAGTCGCGTTTGAAGCCTTCAAGGCTGGGCAGATCGATTTCCGGCAGGAGAATGTCGCGCGCGATTGGGCAACGGGTTATGATTTCCCGGCCGCGCGGCGGGGTCTGGCGACCAAGCAGGAAATCCGCCACGAAATCCCGACCGGCATGCAGGCTTTTGCGATGAATCTGCGCCGGCCGCTATTTCAGGATGCGCGGGTGCGTCGCGCGCTGATTGAAGTTTTTGACTATGAATGGATGAATATCAATCTGTTCTATGGCGCCTATACACGCACCGAATCCTATTTCTCCAATTCCGATTTCGCTTCCCGCGGCTTGCCGGAAGGGCGCGAGCTTGAAATCCTGAATCAGTATCGTGGCCGCGTGCCTGAAGCCGTGTTCACCGAAGAATATCGCCTGCCAAAAACCGATGGTTCCGGAAATAATCGCGAAGGGCTGCGCCGTGCGCTGGCGCTGCTGCGTGAAGCGGGCTGGGTAGTGCGGGATCGGCGCCTGGTGAATGCCGAAGGCAAGCGCTTTGAATTTGAAATCCTGTTGCAGGGCGCCACTTTTGAACGCGTGGCGCTGCCTTATGTGCAATGGCTGGAACGGCTTGGCATTGCTGCGCGCGTGCGCACCGTTGACCCGGCGCAATATCAGGTGCGGGTGGATGCCTTTGATTACGACATGACGATTGATAGCATGGGTCAGGGTTTCCACCCCGGCAATGAACAGCGCGATTATTGGACCTGCGCCAAGGCGCGCGAAAATGGCAGCCAGAATGTCGCCGGCATTTGCGACCCGGTGGTGGATGAATTAGTGGAAATGGTGATCGCCGCGCCCAATCAGGCAGAACTTGTGGCGCGCACACGCGCGCTGGATCGGTTGCTGCTGCAGTATAATTACACCATCCCGCAATGGCATAGCCGCAGCTTCCGCATCGCCTTTTGGGAACGTTTCGGCAGGCCGGAAAAAACCCCGCGCTATGGCTTGGGCTTTCCGGGTGGCTGGTGGATTGATCCCGCGCGGGATGCCGCGCTGGCAGAAGCCCGGCGTAACCAATAGGCATGGCCGCTTATCTTCTTCGCCGGTTGTTGCTGGTGATTCCGACGCTATTCGGAATCATTCTGATCAATTTCGCCGTGGTGCAATTTGCCCCGGGTGGCCCGGTGGAACAGATGCTGGCTGAACTCCGCGGTGAAGGTCAGACCATGGGGCGCATCACTGGTGAAGGTGGTGGCGAAATCCGCACGCCGAATGCGCTGGAACAACGCGGCGCAACCGGTGGCGGCGGTGATGGGCCGGTTGGTTCTTATCGCGGTGCGCGTGGGCTTGATCCTGCCATTGTCGCGGAAATTGAACGCGCCTTTGGTTTTGATAAGCCCGCCTCAACACGCTTCAAGGAAATGATCCTGGGCTATTTGCAATTCGATTTCGGGCGATCGCTGTTTCGTGACCGGCCGGTGATCGACCTGATCATCGAAAAAATGCCGGTGTCCATTTCGCTGGGGCTTTGGTCCACACTGCTGATTTACCTGATCTCGATCCCGCTTGGCATCAGGAAGGCGGTACGTGATGGATCGCGCTTTGATGTCGCGACATCGGCGGTGGTGCTGATTGGCTATGCCATACCGGGCTTTCTGTTTGCGATTATACTTGTGGTATTCTTCGCGGGCGGTTCCTTCTTCCAATGGTTCCCGTTGCGCGGGTTGAATAGCCCAGGGTCTGAGGGCTGGTCCCTTGGCGCCCGTATCATGGACTACGCTTGGCATATGGTGTTGCCCACCATTGCGCTGGTGATTGGTGGCTTTGCGACACTGACCATGCTCACGAAAAACGCCTTTTTGGATGAAATCGGCAAGCAATATGTGCTGACCGCGCGCGCCAAAGGTGCTTCCGAAAGTCGCGTTCTTTATGGCCATATCTTTCGCAATGCCATGATGCTGATCATCGCGGGCTTCCCGGCGGCTTTCATTGGCATCTTGTTCACCGGCGCACTGCTGGTGGAGATTGTGTTCTCGCTTGATGGGCTTGGGCTGCTTGGTTTTGAAAGCGCCATTCGCCGCGATTACCCGGTGATGTTCGCAACGCTTTATATCTTCACCCTGATGGGGCTGGTGATGCAGATCATTGGCGATTTCACCTATACGCTGGTGGACCCGCGCATTGATTTTGAGGCGCGGCGCTGATGCTCTCCCCGCTCACGCAGCGACGGCTTGCAAATTTCCGTGCCAATAAGCGCGGCTATTGGTCACTGATCATTTTCGGCATGCTTTTCTTCATCACGCTTTTTGCCGAATTCCTGGCGAATGACCGCCCCATTCTCGCGCGCATTGATGGGCGCTGGTATGCGCCCGTGCTGGTGGATTATGCCGAAAGCGACATTGTTGAAGACGGTCTGCCAACACTGGTTGATTGGCATGACCGCGGCTTTCGCGAGGAGATTGACGCCAAGGGGGCGAGTCTAATCTGGCCGTTGATCCCTTATTCCTATCGCACCGTGGTGCGTGATTTGGGCCGGCCCGCACCAGCGCCGCCTTCAGCGCGCAATTGGCTTGGTACGGATGATCAGGCACGGGATGTGCTGGCGCGGGTGATTTATGGCTTTCGCATTTCTGTGCTGTTCGGTTTCACGCTGACCTTGATCAGTTCTGTGATTGGAATCGCAGCCGGTGCGGTGCAGGGGTTTTATGGCGGCACCACCGATTTGCTGTTTCAGCGCTTCATCGAGATTTGGTCCGGCATGCCGCAGCTTTTTCTGCTGATCATCCTGGCCAGTGTCATCGAACCCAGCTTCTGGGTGCTACTGATTTTCCTGCTGCTATTTTCCTGGATGAACCTAACCAGCGTGGTGCGCGCTGAATTCCTGCGCGGGCGCAATTTTGATTATGTGCGCGCTGCCAAGGCGCTTGGCGTTTCTGATGCGCGTATCATGCAGCGCCATATCCTGCCCAATGCTATGGTCGCCACGCTCACCTTCCTGCCTTTCATTCTCTCGGGCAGCGTGACGGTACTGGCCTCGCTGGATTTTCTGGGTTTTGGCTTGCCGCCCGGTTCGCCTTCCCTCGGCGAATTGGTCAATCAGGGCAAGAATAATCTGAATGCACCATGGCTGGCGCTGACCAGCTTCCTGGTGCTGGGCGGCATGCTGACATTGCTGATTTTTGTCGGTGAGGCGGTGCGCGATGCTTTTGATCCGCGCAAACTACCCGGAGGGCAGGGTTGATGGCGCTGCTTTCGGTGCGCGATCTGTCCGTTGCTTTTCGCGGACGGGAAGTGGTGCGCGGCGTTTCCTTCGATGTGATGCCCGGCGAAACCGTGGCCTTGGTTGGCGAAAGCGGCAGCGGCAAATCCGTGACCGCACTTTCCTGCCTGCGGTTGCTGTCCAGCGCTGGCAGCAACCCTGCCGGTTCAATCTCGTTAGATGGCGTTTCTGTGCTGGATGCGGATGACAAGCAGTTGCGCGCGCTGCGTGGCGGTGTCGCTGGCATGGTGTTCCAGGAACCCATGACCTCGCTCAATCCATTACACACGATTGAGCGCCAAATTGCTGAGGCCATTACGCTGCATCGCCCCTTGGCGGGTGAGGCTTTGCGCACGCGTGTGATTGAATTGCTGCGCCTGGCTGGCTTTCCGCAGGCGGAGGATCGATTGGGTGCCTATCCGCATCAGCTGTCTGGCGGGCAGCGCCAACGCGTGATGATTGCCGCGGCCTTGGCGAATGATCCCAAATTACTGATTGCCGATGAACCTACCACGGCGTTGGATGTGACGATTCAGGCGCAGATTCTTGAATTGCTCGCCGCGCTCAAGCAACGGCTTGGCATGGCCATGCTGCTCATCACGCATGATCTTTCCATTGTGCGTCGTCACGCGGATCGCGTGGTGGTGATGAAGGATGGTAATGCGGTGGAACAGGGCAAGGTGGCCGAGGTTTTTGCCGCGCCAAGCCATGAATATACGCGCATGCTACTGGCCACCGAACCACGCGGCGCGCCGGCGCCCTTTCCTGCCGATGCGCCGCCCACGCTGGAAGCGCGCGATATGCGCGTGGCCTTCCCCATCCGCCGCGGGCTGCTGCGCCGCGTGGTGGCGGAAGTGAAGGCGGTGAATGGTGTTTCGCTTGCCTTGCGGGAAGGCGAAACCCTTGGTTTGGTCGGCGAAAGTGGCTCCGGCAAGACAACGCTTGGACTGGCTTTGCTGCGTATGGCCGATAGCCAGGGCAGCATCACTTTCGCTGGACAGGATATCCAGGCGCTGTCCACCCGCGCTTTGCGCCCTTGGCGGCGGCGTATGCAGATTGTTTTTCAGGATCCCTTCGGTGCGCTTTCCCCACGCCTGAGTGTCGCGGAAATCATTGGCGAAGGGCTGGAAGTGCATGAAGCCAGCCTGCCCCGTGCAGAGCGTTTGATGCGGGTTGCCGATGCTTTGCGTGAAGTGGGGCTCGACCCCGCCATGGCGGAACGATACCCGCATGAATTTTCTGGTGGCCAACGCCAACGCATCGCCATTGCGCGCGCCATGGTGCTGAAGCCAAGCTTGGTGGTGCTGGATGAACCAACCAGCGCGCTTGATGTCAGCGTGCAGGCGCAGGTGGTGGATTTGTTGCGCGATTTGCAGGCGCGCCACGGGCTTGCGTATTTGTTCATCTCCCACGATCTCCGGGTGGTACGCGCCATGGCGCATCGTATCGCTGTGCTGAAGGATGGCCGCGTGGTGGAAGAAGGCGAAGCCACCGCGCTGGTGCAAAACCCGCGGGAAGCCTATACGCGGCAATTGATGGCGGCCGCTTTCGACCTTTCCAGCAATGACAAGGCAATGATTTCACCGTGAATGAATTGGAACGACTCAAGGCCATGCTGGATGCCGAGCAAGTCAAGCTTGGTGTCAGCCTGCGGCGGATGAATTCGCCAGGCTCCCCGGTTTATCGCACCTGGGAGAATGTCTGGCCAACTGCTACCATTCTAACCGCCAGCTTCATTGCGCTGAAATGGGGTGGTGCGCCGCTGGAAGCGCTTGGCATCCAACAGGGCGGCACCTGGGCCGGCATGGTGGTGCTGGGCATTGGCTGCTGGTGGTGGCTCACGAAAATCATGCCCAAAATCAAGGATGGCGTGTTTGAACGCACCGCGGCGCTGGCACTTTCATCACCGCAGCAATTTGATTTCCTCTGGTCCAAAAGCATCCTGAGCCTTTACGCCAAGCTGCCCGATGGCACGGAATGGGCGGCGGCGCGGCGGGATGATTGGCGTGCCTTTGTGCGCCGGCTGGATGAAGCGCTTTCGAAGGAAAATACCTAATGGCCATTCTGCTTTCAACCAAAGCGCATACCATGCAGGATTGGAAGGCGGCTTTGCTTGCCGTTGATCCCGGCTTGGAAATTCGCCTATTCCCGGATACGGGCGAACCGGCGGAAATTGAAGCCGCCGTGGTTTGGACCGCGCATGACATGATGGAATTGCGCCGCTATCCGAATTTGAAGCTGATCGTTTCCATGGGTGCTGGTGTTGATCATTTGCTGCGCGCACCTGGGCCGCCGCCTGGCATTCCGGTGGCGCGATTGAAGGATGTACTGCTGACAAGCGCCATGGCGGAATGGGTGCTGCTGAATGTGCTGCGCTTTCACAGGCAAGATCCGGAATACCGCGTGTTGCAACAGCGCAAGGAATGGCTGGAATTATCCGCGCCTAGCACGGCGGAACGGCGCATCGGCATTCTGGGCATTGGCGAATTGGGCAGCGCTTCGGCGCGTGTGCTGACCTCACTTGGCTTTCCGGTGATGGGCTGGTCGCGCAGCGCCAAAACCCTACCCGGTGTGCAGACCTTCCACGGCGCGGATGGGCTGATGGCCATGGCGGCGCAAAGCGATATTCTGATCTGCCTGCTGCCGCTGACACCTGAAACGCGCGGTGTGCTGAATGCCAAGCTGCTCGCCACCCTGCCGCGCGGCGCTTACGTGATCAATGGCGCGCGCGGCGGCCATATGGTGGCGGAAGACATGCTGGCCGCGCTTGATTCCGGACATATTGCGGGCGCTGCCTTGGATGTTTTCGAACCTGAGCCTTTGCCGCCGGAAAGCCGCTTCTGGACCCACCCCAAGGTTTTCCTTACGCCGCACGCAGCCAGCATCACCATCCCATCCAGCGTCGCCCCGCAAGTGGTGGAGAATATCCACAATATGCGCGCCGGGCGCCCGCTGATTAATCTGGTGGATTTCAGCCTAGGCTACTGAGGGCTTTCAAAGCGTGGCGCCGCCATCAATGGCGAGTTCTGATCCGGTCATATAGCCGCTGTCATCGGACAGCAAAAATAGGACCAGACGCGCTACTTCCTCTGCCGTACCTTGCCTTCCCATGGGCACGGATTTGAGCCGCGCGGTATTTTCTTCCGGTGAGCGTATATCCAGCATGGGTGTTGCGATTGGCCCGGGGTGGACGGAATTCACACGAATGCCGCGTGGCGCCAATTCAAGGGCGGCGGATTTCGTCATGCCGCGCAGCGCCCATTTCGTGGCACCATAAGCAAAGGCGCGTGCCGAACCGCGCAGCCCAGCGGTGGAGGAGATATTCACAATCGAACCACCGCCTGCCTTTTCCATGGCCGGCACCACGGCTTTCATGCCGAGAAAGCAGCCTAATTGATTGATGCGTGTGTGGCGTTCGAATAGCGCTGCATCGGTTTCCATCATCAGCTTCGGGACATAGATGCCGGCGTTATTGACCAGACCGGTCAGCTTCCCGCGCGCTTCCGCCGCCGCCACGGCGCGCGCCCAATCTGCTTCTTCCGTGACATCCAGGCGTAGGAATTGTGCTGCCGCACCCAATTCGCGCGCCAGGGCTTCGCCTTCCGCTTCCAGCACATCGCCCATAATCACTTGCGCGCCTTCCGCGACCAGCAGGCGGGCTTCCGCGGCACCTTGGCCGCGCGCCGCGCCGGAAATCACAATAACCTTGCCATCGAAGCATGCCATTTTGTGCCTCCCTCTCGTTTGTGGAGCATGGCATTCCGAAGGGGTGGCGTGAAGCGGCCCGGCGCGATTGCAGGACGGGCGGATTTGTCCTGTTATGATACTCAGATCAGGCGGCTGGCGGCCAGCGAGCTTGGCAAATATCAATCTTCAAGCCGAGGAAGCGTGAACCATGACCGAGGCGCAATCCCCATCCGCGGATGCCGATGCTATTATCATTGGCGCTGGTATTTCTGGCATGTACCAGCTTATTCGCCTGCGCGAACTCGGCATGAAGCTGCGCGTTTTTGAGGCGGGTTCAGATGTGGGCGGCACTTGGTATTGGAACCGCTATCCCGGCGCCCGGTTTGATTCGGAAAGCTGGTCCTATGGCTATTCCTTTTCTGAAGAATTACTTCAGGAATGGGAATGGACAGAACATTTTTCGGCACAGCCGGATACGCTGCGCTATCTGAATTTTGTCGCGGATAAGTTTGATCTGCGCAAGCACATTAGCTTCAATAGCCGCGTCAAATCTGCGCATTTCGATGATGCGAATAATCTTTGGACCGTGACGCTGGAAAACGGTGAACAATGCCGCGCGCCGTTGATGATCACGGGGCTTGGCCCGCTTTCGGCGCCCACCCTGCCCAACATCCCAGGCCGCGATTCCTTTAAAGGCAGGGCCTTTCATACAGCGCGCTGGCCGCATGATCCGGTGGATTTCAAGGGCAAGCGCGTTGGCATCATCGGCACTGGTGCGACGGCCATCCAAATCATCCAAACCATTGCCAAGGATGTCGGCCATCTGACGGTGTTTCAACGTACGCCGAATTGGGCCGCGCCCTTGCATAACCGCAAGATCACGCCGGAAGAACAGGTGAAGATCAAGGCAAGCTATCCGGAAATCTTCGCCCGCTGTCGGGAGACCGCGACCTGCTTCATTCATCAGACTGATCCGCGCAAGGCGCTGGAAGTTTCGGCTGAGGAGCGCGAAGCCTTTTGGGAAAAGCTATATTCGGAGCCAGGCTTTGCCATTTGGGTCGGTAATTTCGCTGATGTGCTGACCAATAAGGAAGCCAATGCGCTGGCGAGCGATTTCATGGCGCGCAAGATCAGGGAGAGGGTGAAGGATCAGGTGGTTGCCGAAAAACTCATTCCGAAAAATCATGGTTTCGGCACCAGGCGCCTGCCTTTGGAAAGCGGCTATTATGAGGTGTATAATCAGCCCAATGTACGGTTGGTAGACATCAACGAAACGCCGATTGAACGCATTACGCCTGAGGGCATCCAGACCAAGGTGGAATCTTTTGCTTTTGACATACTGATTTTTTCCACGGGCTTTGATGGTGTCACTGGCCCTTATGATCGGATTGATATTCGGGGGGCCAATGGGCTCAGCCTGAAGCAGGAATGGATTGGCACGCCAAAAACCTTTCTGGGCGTAATGGCGGAAGGTTTTCCAAATATGTTGATGGTATTGGGCCCCCATACGGCGCGCGGCAATATTCCGCGTAATATCGAAGAAATTGTGGATTGGGTTACGGGCTTGGTCAGCCACATGCGCAAGCATCGCTTGCAGCGGGTGGAACCAAAGCCCGAAGCGGTCCATTGGTGGGGCGATAAGGTTGAAGAAGCCGTGGCCGGTTTGCTATTCGCGGAAGTGAATTCCTGGCAAACCGGGATTAATCGCAATGTTGAAGGGCGTGATATCCGGCGCACCCTTGGCTATTATGGTGGTGCCGTGGAATACCGCCGTATGGCAGATGAGGTTGCAGCGGGCGGCTACCGCGAATTCAACTTTGCCTGAAACGTCGCACGATAAGGGAGGAAAACAGATGAAACCGAAAACCACATTATCCCGCCGCTCTTTATTCGCGCTTGGCGCCGGTGCGGCGTTGGTCGCGCCCAGCATTGCGCGCGCGCAGGAAGCGAATTGGCCCAATCGTCCCATTCGTATCATTGCGGCGTTTCCGGCAGGTAGTGGTACGGATAGCCTTGCGCGGTTTTATGGTGAACGGCTTGGGCGTGTCTTTGGCCAGAATGTCGTTATTGAAAATATCGGCGGTGCCAATGGTGCCATTGGCGCGCGCGCCGCGGCGCGTGCTGCACCCGATGGCTACACCATCTTTTTCGGTTCGGTTTCAACCCATGCCGCCAATCCGAATTTGATGCGCGAACCGGGCTATGACCCACTGCGAGATTTCGCCCCGCTTTCCATGATCAGCATCAACCCACTTGGCGTGCTGGTGCGCGCGGATTTTCCGGCGCGCGATCTGCAAGGCTTTATCGCCCATGCGCGCGCCAATCCTGGAGCGTTGAATTACGGCATTGGCAATGCTGGCGGGCTTGCGGGTACGCATTTGCTGAGCCAGGCGGCGGGCTTCAAGGCGGAGCAAATTTCCTATCGCGGCACGCCGCAGGCAATGGCCGATCTTCTGGGAGGGCGGCTGCATTTCTTCATTACGGACCTTGGTCCGGCGGTTGAACATTTGCGCGCCGGGACCATTCGCGCCTTGGCCGTGACGACCGCGCGGCGGGTGGAAACCCTGCCGGACGTGCCCACGGTGGCCGAATCCGGCCTGCCTGGTTTTGACTTCGCATCCTGGAACGGTTCATGGATGCCGGCACGTACGCCGCCCGCCATCATTGCGCGCTTGAACCGCGAAATGGTGATCATTGGCCAAAGTGATGAGGCAAAGCGCCATATCGGTGCGCTTGGGATTGTTTCTACTACCAGCACGCCAGAAGCACTCGGTGACTTTAATCGGCGTGAATTGGAACTCTGGGCACGCATCGCGGCAGAAGCCAACGTGGTCAAGGAATAAGCAGCGCAAAACACGCGGGGCAATTATGGTGCCCCGCGTGGTTGATCATTACTTGCGATTGGTTGGCGGCACTTCAGAAATGCGAAGCACGGCGGGTTGCGCTGCGCCGCGATCTACCGTGCCAATCCAGATATTGTAGTTGCCGCTGGCAGGACGCTGGATCACGATGCCAGGGTTGAGCCCTTCCATATCATCATTGCAAAGCCAGCGACCCGAAGGATCGTTGATGATGAGCGTTGTATCGGCTTGCGCCACCACTGAAATATACAGCGGCAGGCTACCAGCCTGATAATTCAAATCCACATCCGGGCGCGCGTAATCAATCCAGCCCGTACAATCTGCGCCAAGGCCTTGCACCTGACGGTCACCGCCGGCTTCCACGCGGGTTTCATGAGGATCTGGTGAAAAATCCGCCCTTAGATTGACCGTGGCATAGCGTGGCTGCGCGGCAACATCAGGTGTTGCTTGGCGCGCTGGCGATTTTTGTTGCGCCAGAACCGGCAAGGCCATGAAGCAGCAAAGGGCGAAAGCAAGACTACGCATCTTTAACATGGGTCACTCCGAAACATTTTGGGGGATACGGGCTGTCAATAAAGGCAGGGGGATAATTCTTCAATAGTATCATAGATTTCAGAGCAGTTCCGTTGAATACGGTTAAAAAACCGTAAGCCAAACACACAAATTACCAGTAAAACCACAAATATATGTGGGCAGGGCGGGACAAATTCTCCAAAAAACGGGCCGCCAAGGCCGATCAGGACCAGTTCTGAGGGCTTGGCGCGTTAGCCGGCGGGCGGCCCACCGTGATGGTGCGCGGCATTCGTTCAATAAGCGCCCTTCCAGCGAAATTCGATCTGATGGGGCCACCAGATCGAATCATGCGGGAAAGCTGCCAGATTAAGGCGCTGGCGCGGGGTCGAATCCATCGGGTGTGATGCCGCGCGGCTTGATCATGCCGTAAGGCCCACGTGGCAGGAAACGCCCTGTACCTGGTTCAGCCTGCATCTTTCCATCACGCATCACAACATCCCCACGGCGAATGGTCATTACCGGCCAACCCGTCACTTCCAGGCCTTCATAGGGCGTATAGTCAATGGCGTGTTGCATGAGTGAATTGGTGATGGTTACCTTCTTTTTTGGGTCCCACAGCGCCAAATCAGCGTCAGCGCCAATGGCGATCATGCCTTTGCGTGGCGCAAGGCCCATTAATCGTGCGGGATTTGTGCTGGTTAGGCGCACAAATTCATCCAGGCTGATCCGCCCTTTCGAGACGCCTTCGCTGAATAAAATTGGCAAACGCGCGGCAATGCCCGGGATACCGTTCGGGATGTCGCGGAAATTGGCGTCTGATCCATTTTGGCGCTTGCCTTTCGTACCATCATAGGAAAAGCCGCAATGGTCTGAGGAGACGATATCCAAGGTCCCACGCCTGATCATATCCCAAATGCGGGTATGTTCTTCCGTGTCGCGTGGGGCTGGGCTGCACATGAATTTGGCGCCTTCAAACCCTGGGCGGTCCATATCAGATGCTGTCAGGCTGATATATTGCGGG
>Ga0222712_10006182_pt1 | contig 11874 bp, 8 predicted proteins | sample C33_657DmetaG_FD_165043 | JGI IMG/M metagenome (GOLD analysis project Ga0222712, IMG submission 165043) | Estuarine water microbial communities from San Francisco Bay, California, United States - C33_657D | ecosystem: Environmental > Aquatic > Marine > Unclassified | place: USA: California... | reverse complement strand
TGGACGGCCTCGAGTGACCGACCGACCGAGAATACGACCGACCGACCGAAACGGACGACCTCGGGTGACGATTCACGATTCGTCCGCGAGTCCCCCATCGTCGTCGACGTCCAGAGGCGACGTCCAGAGGCGACGACGACGCCAATCGACGACGACGCGCGACGTCGACGACGAACGATGGGCGCGCGACGTCGACGACGATCGCTCAACGCCCGAGGCGTCGTCATAGCCGTCGTCGCGTCGTCGTGTGCGACGATGGGTGGAATCGCGAGCGCGAATGATGACCACGCGATGGCGTCGACATCGGCGTCGACATCAGCGTCACAGGCGGAATCATCGAGGTCGTCATCGACGACGACGACAACGTCGTCGTCGTCGTCGTCGTCGTCGCGAGCGAGGACGAGGACGAGGACGATGGAATCGGTGATGACGTACGAGGAATGGGCGCACACGCGCGTGCCCGGGGCGCGTGACGTAGAGGTGGTGGCGATAGCGGGACTCGGACGAGGTCTGCGCGCGCGAAAGGCGTTCGCGCGCGGGGACGTCGTCGTGGAGGCGGCGCTCGGGACGTGCGCGTCGCTCGCGAGCGCGAGAGCGGATGAAAAGTTAATGCGAGCGCTCGAGAGTGTGAAGGCGAGCGCCGAGGCGGTGCTGGCGATGCATGTGTTGCGCGAGGTGTATGATTTTCACGAGGCGAGCGCGTATTGGCCGTGGTTGGCGTCGCTTCCGCGGGACGTCGACAGCACCGCGGGGTGGACGGAGGAGGAATTAGACGAGCTCGAGGGGTCGAACGTCGTGGCGTTCACGCGCGCGGTCAAGGAGGAATGGCGAGCGGAGTACGACGCGTTGAATGTCACGAACTTAAGCCTCGCGTACGCGGATGTTTTTGGTGGGGAGAAAGCAGAGTATTACACGTTTGAAAGATTTACGTGGGCCAAGTACATCGTTTGGTCGCGCGCGATCGACGTGCGCACGGGGAGCGACGACGGCGCGACGGCACGCATCTTGGTGCCGATTTTAGACATGGCAAATCATTCGCCCTTGACCAAGCTCGTCCCGGAGTTGGACGCCGAGCGCAAAACAGTACGGGTATACGCCGCGAGCGATTTCGCGGAAAATGTTGAGATTCGGTTCAATTACGACGCCAAGCCGTCGCAGTACTTTTTGCTTCAATACGGCTTCATTCCCGAAAACAATCCGTCCGAGTGCGTGGAGGTGACGCTGCGCGTCGCCGCTGGCGACCCGTTGCGCGAGGCGAAAGAGGACTTACTGAAAAATCATGGACTCGATCCCAGGACGCGAAACTTTGAGTGGAAACCGGTCGGTATCGACGTCGACTTGCTCGCCGCCACGCGAGTCATCGCCATGAATGACGATGAGATAAACGATCCGACATCAGTCGCTTTAGCCATCGCGGGAGCGTCTGTGAGCGCTCGTAACGACGCACACACGAAAGCGGTGCTGTTGAAATCGATATCAAGTTTTCTTGAGGGCTATAAAACGACGCTGAGGGAGGATACCGTGTACGTCAGGAGCAGGGCGACGAATCTGCCCAGCAAACGCAAGAGATTTGCGGTGCTCCTTCGAATGCGCGAGAAGATAATTTTGCTCAGCAGCGCGAACGCGTTGTTCATAGAACTCCCCGATGAAGACCAAGAGCTCGTTATCGGTGCGTGTCGGCACGCGTTTTACTCTGAGTACGACGCGTGCATGTCGCGCGCGAACGGGTCAGCGTTTCGCAAGTACGAACGCGACTAGTCAGCGTATTTAAAAGTCACAACTTGAGATCCAGTGTTACAACCGGGTAGTAGAAAGTAGAGCATGCATTTAGAGAATTAGTAAGGTCTGTGACGGCTATTACCACCAGCGCCGCCGCGTCTGCCAGTGCCGCGGCGACGATCGTTGCCGCCGCCGCGTCCAGCGGTCGATCCCACAACATACGCCACCTGACCCGTGGGTAAAATGACTGGCGTCGCGCTCGGCGCTCCTCGTCCACCGACGCCGGACCAGCTGCGCGGCGCGAGTCCTCCGCCGTAAGAATTGCCGCCGTATTTACTGCCTGAAGAACGCGCACCGGACCAGTCGTCGCGGCCGCGTTGCGCGCCACCGCGACCGCCGCGTTGCGGCTTGCGCTCCGGCTCGGCTGATAAGGTTCGAGCGAACGAGATGTGCAGCATAGATCCATCGACGCAAGAGATGAAGTCGCCGCCAGGATTTTTCGCCGCGGCCGAGGCGGCGGCGTCTTCGGTGGATTCGCATTCGCCGATAGCCTTGGAGGCGGATTCCGATTTCACAAATGCGACGAACGCCATCTTCCCTCGCAAGCGCACTTCCTCAATATCACCGAATCGCTCAAACGCCTCCTTCAGCGCTTCTTCGGTGTTATTCGTCTCGTTCATTTTTGTCACGCAGAGCGTGCGCGAATCCATCTCGTTTCTCGCCGCGGACCACTCGCACGACACCCCTCTCGCGACATCCTGCGCCACTTTTTCCAGCTTCGTCTGTTTGATCGCCTTGAACGCCCGCTCCGCGCACGCTTCGTTGACGTACACCGCGAATCCATACCCTCCGTTATGCGCGCCTTCCTTCCCCCCGTCTCGTCTCGCGCTCGCCAAAGAAAACCGATCCAATCCGGCGCCGCACGTCCTCAACGCCTCGATCACCTCCGCTCGCGTCGCGTCCCTCCTCAAATCCCCAACCCTCAAGCGATACTTATTCGGCTTCAAGCTCGCTCGAATCTTTTGTCCTCTCACTTCGCAATGCTTCGAGACCATGGCCTCGATCGCTTTCTTCGCCGCCTCCGCGTTCGCGTACGTCGCGAATGCGTACCCTCGGTGCTTCCCAGTGGCGTGATCGCGCATCAATCGCACGTCTTCGCACTGTTCGTGCGCACCGCACGTCGTCATCGCGACCTTGACGTCGTGCTCATCCCCATCGCTCGCGATCGATCCAAGAAACACCTCGCAATTCGCCTTGGCTTTGTGTTTAATTAATTCATCATCTTCGTCTTCGCGCGCGAACACGCACTCCAGGGCGCGCCAATCGAACGACGCATCCCCGGGTTTCTCTTCGTCGACGTCCATGTCGCGTGTCGACCGAAGTTCGATGGCGAACGCGCGCGCGTTGTGACGCCCCGTTGCGCGCCCATCACCCATCACCTACATCATCATCATCATCATCATCATCATCATCATCGCCCGATCGATGTCGACCGAGGCGCGATCGCGCGCATTGAAGCTCGCCAATGTGTCAACGTGTGATTCAAATCCCCCGTGAACGACGTCAAACGATCGCGATCGCGATCGATGACGACGAGCTCAAGTTGAGCTCGTGTCGCGCTCGTGGCGGCGCTATTGACAGACGCGAGCTCATGGATGGAAGTGAACGCGCGTCGACCGCGGACGCGCGCGCGCGCGCGCGAATCGCGTTTTCATCCGTGCTCTCGCTCGACACCCTCGACGCGCGCGCTATGGAGGCGTTCGCCTCGAGCGCGTGCGCGGACGGGGTGGTGGAGCGCGCGAGCGCGGCGGAGGCGACGCGAGCGAGCGCGCTTCGGACGTGCGCGCTCGTGGACGCGCGCTCGCCCGGGGAATACGTCAAAGGACACGTCCCGAACGCGATAAATGTGTGGTTGTTTGATAACGAGCAAAGGGCGCGAGTGGGGAGGACGTATAAAGAGGAAGGACGAGGGGAGGCGTTAGTGCTCGGGATGAGGGAGTGCGCGCCGCGGTTGGATGATTTAGTGGAGGCGTGCGCGGAGGCTCTACGAGAGGTGAATCGAAGGAAACCGCCCGGAGAAGAGGAAGTGAAAGAAATAATTGTCATGTGTTTTCGAGGAGGGATGCGGAGTTCGTGCGTGGGATGGCTTTTGAGCGAGCGGTTGCGCGGCGTTCGCGTTCGCGTGGCGTCGGGCGGGTATAAAGGTTTTCGGAAGTGGGCGTTGGAGCGATGCGGTGTGGCGTACGCCCCCGCGCCCAAGGTGTGCGTCATAGGAGGACGAACGGGCGTTGGGAAGACTCGCGCGTTGCTCGCGCTCGAAGGGAAAGGGGAGCAGATCATTGATTTGGAAGGGTTGGCGAATCACGCCGGAAGCGCGTTTGGGTGGGTGGGGCGCGAGCCGCAACCGACGTCGGAGCATTTTTCGAACTTGGTGGCGTGCGCGTGGGATGCGTTGGACCCGAAGCGGTGGGTGTTCATAGAGGACGAGGGCCCACACGTTGGGAGGTGCTCGGTCGATCCTCTGCTGTTCGCGCGAATGCGGAACGCGCCGCTGGTGATTCGCCTGGTGGCGGCGCGCGAAATCAGGATGCACACGCTCGTGCAGGATTACGCCACGGAGGAGCATAGGTCGCACCCGGAGTGGCTGACTTCGATGAAAGATAGCGTAGATAAGTGCGTAAAGCGCCTCGGCAACGTTCGCGTGCAAGAGATTCACGCTAAGTTGGAGAACGGCGACTTCCACGCCGTCGCCGAAGGTTTGTTGGACTTTTACGACGAGTTGTACGACAAGCACTTGCTGCTCAAGCGAAAGGATCGCCGCGGGCGCGGGAGTGGGAATGATGAAACGTCGTCGATGACATCATTTTCATCCAACGAGGAAGATCGTGTGGGATTGGTCGTCGATGTGCATTGTCGAGCGCTGGAGAGCGGAGCGATCGACGAGGAAACGCTCGTGCGCGATATTTTGTGCGCCGTCGCGCTATTCGACTGCGACCACCACACGATTGAGGAAAAACCCGGAGAAGAAGACTCGATTGCACGATGAGAGTGCAACCAAAAAGTCGCATCGTTGACCGAGCGAGTTGGCGCATTGAATTTTTAATCATCAAAGAATACACACTAGCACAAGGAAAGCGACTCTTTCATCGCTCTTCGTCGTTAACACGCGAGGACTTTAATAACACCCGTGGAATTCGCGGCGACGAGCACGCTGCTGTCGCTCTTCCACGTCGCGGCGCTGATGAAGGCGCGTGGCACGTTGGTATCTTCAACCTGAGCGCCGCCTGCAAAGTTCACCGACGTGATCGGCGACGACAACTCCTTGTGGTAAATGTACACCTCGTTTGTTTCGCTCCCGCACGCGACGTGTTCGCCCGCGACGGTGAGCCCGACAAAGTTTTTCTCGTTCGTGTGCCCTTTCAACGCGCACGAAAGCTCACCCGTGTTCACGTTCCAAATATTAATCGTGCTATCCGTCGATGCGCTCGCGATTTCATTTGCGTTGAGATACTTGACGTAACTCACCGCCTTGCGATGACCATTTAGTACTTGCACCGGTTTGTTCAACTTTCTGAGATCAAACAAGTATACTTTATGATCGACGCATCCAACTGCGATGCAGTGCGCATTTTCAGGCGAGTACTGCGCGCAACACACGTTTGCCTTCATATCGATTTCGTGCACGCTGCTCGCCTGGTCGGTGTTCCAAATTTTCACTAAATAATCATCTGAGCCGCTCACTAACAGTCTCGGATCGGTGCGGCAGTAATCCACCGTCCAAATGCGCTTTTCGTGCTCTTCGAACTCTGCGATCACCGTGCTTCGCTCGACGTCCCACAACGAGACCACGCCCTCGTAATCGCTCGCCGCGAGATGGTGCTTGATGAATTTGTTGTACGACAAGCACGATAACTTGGACTTGGCCATGATTTCTTTGTCGGGCGTTTGCCTGCCTTCAAGAACGTGCGTCAAACTGTACACTTGAATGCGTTTTGACACCCCCGCGGTGGCGAAGTATTCCTGCGTGGAATCAAACTCGATGCTGCTCACAATGGTGCTGGAATTCGCCCCATCCGGTTCCCTAATCTCCGCCGCGGCGGAAATCTTGGAGTACCGATGAAACGAGCCGATGAGCGTAGAAAAATCATCCAAAACCACGGGATTCGTTCGAACGTTCACGCTCGCACCGCCATCGCTCTCGCAACGCCGCTTCGAGTACCAGCTCTGCAAGTCGCTGAAATGTCGCAGCACTTTCCTTCGTTTCGTGTCATCGATAATCACCGGTTCGTCTCCTTCTTCCCGGCTCGGCGACATCACCCCCAGCGCTTCCATCGCGTGTGCGATGATCTCTTTATCCCTCATCTCTCCACTCTCTCGCATCGGCTCGCGTCCACCACCCAATCGCTCAATCTCTCGCCTCGTCGCGTCGATATCCGCGTCTAAACATCGCAACTCCCGTTCCAGCGCGTTCGCGCTCTCCTTCTTCCTCCGTCGGCTCTCGATTAAAAACTCTCTCAACACCCCGCGCGACGCTGCTTTAGATTGTAAAACCATCCCTCGGTGCTTCGCCCCGATCTCGCGCACTAGAGGCGTCAATCGCTCTAACTCCGTGGCTTCGAAGCGCTCGGTCGCCGCTCGCGCCTCCGCCTCCTTCGCGCGCATCCCTCGCAACGCCTCCACCATCGCGCGCACCGCGGCGTTTGGAACGACATCTCGCGATGAAAATGTCTGCGAACACGTCGGACACCGCCCTCGCGCGGTGGTTGATGCCACAGAGGTTTGTCCCGAGTCGCTCGCGTCGGCGGCGACGTCGAGCGCCGCCGTCGCGCAGGAGTAGCAAAACGTGTGCCCGCACGTCCCGAGGCAGTGTGCGTCGGTGAAGACGTCGAGACATATCGCACACGTTACGACGTCTAAGAAATCGCGCTCGCGCGAGGATGATGATGGCGCCATGGACATGGCGCGCAGTGAGGCGATGAGGCGAGAAAGGTTGGAAGCGAACGCGGAGGGCGCGACAACTACGAAGCTAGAGCTAAGGCTACTAGTAGAATAAGGAATCTAAGAACAATCAAAGAACGAACTCGACGATTTCGAGCTCAGTGGTCCAACCGTGAGATACAGCGGAGCGCTTGACGTCGTGAATGCCGACGCATTGAAAGCCGTATTCGCCGCTCGCGATGGGGTCGATGAACTCGTCGTCCGCTCGATGGGCGTAAGCGATGATGAGACGACCACCAGGGGCGAGTAGCGATGCCGCAGTGCGAAATAATCCCGTGCACGTTCTTTCGTCTTCGTCGTAAAGCACGTCGGCGGCGAGAATGATATCGAAAGCATCGACGCTGTTGAAAAACTCTGGCGCTGGCTCCGCAATATCCAGCCGCGCCAGCTCGAGTCGAGGGAGCTCCAGTCGCGCGAGGCCGTGCTCGTCGAGATAGGCTAAACCGTAACACATCATGTGTTCGGCATCGCGCTCGGCACAGAGTTCATGGTCGTCATCGGGATCAGCGACGACGTTGTCGCCGGGGACGACGCGTCGCGTTCCGCTCTTCAGCACGCTCAGCGCGCGCTCGTTCGAGTCCGTGAGCAAAACGTACTTCGCCCCCGCCAGCTGCGCCGTGCGACCAGGGTATCCCGAACATCCCGCCCCGAGCTCTAACACGCGCTTGCCCGCGATGTCCGCGCCGCGAAAAGTCGCGGCGATAAAGTTGGCCAAGGCGACGCCAGCTTCCCACACGGTCTCGCCGCGCGCCGATGCCCCGGGCGAGGCGTCGACGCGGTTAAACGCCCGAAGCGGGTGATTCGCGTGTTTCACCGCGAGTTCGGCGTCGGCAAAGCGCGGACGAAACTCTTGGACGACGTAGGTGCCGGACATGGTCACGCGGCGGCGCCGCCGCCGACGTGTGCGGCGAGCGTCGTTCGCTCACCGCACACTTCATTCAAAGCGCGTGAAACAGGAGACCATCGACGACGTCGAGACGTCGCCGCGATCATGGACGACATAATCCCCCACCATCCATCGCGCGTGGGGGTTTGCGGCACGCCATAAGTTTGTCGCGGAGAAGGTTCCAGAACGCGTCTTCGTCGTCATCCGTCGCCGCGTCGACTCCGCGTTTGCGAATCAATTCAAATCGACTATCGCGCCGGTACGCCACGGTCGTGAACGCGATCGAACGCGTCATCGACGAATCCATATCACTCTTCCCATCGTCACCGCGCGCGACGTCTGGCCGCACCCAATCGCAGCCCAGACGCAGCGTGCCTCTGAAGCGCTCGACATCCGCGCGACCGAGCACAAACGCGTCGAAAAATTCCTTCAACAACGGTCGCACGAAAACATCATCCGCGTGAAACGCGTAACCACACGACGAAAACCCACCAACAGAACTCTTCCCCATCCACGGTGCACCATCGCGCTCGAGTTTTGGCAAACGCACGGTGAGCGACGCCGTTCCCTCCCGCGCCGAATTCGCCGCCTCCTTCGCGAGCGCCGACGCCTCCCACAAACATTCATGCTCTAAAATGCTCAAATCTATCGCTCCATCGTTCGTCATCGCAACAATCGCGTTCTTTTTCGGCCAAATATCCCGTACGAACGCGTCGAACGCGTTGATGTCTCCATCGTCACACGCATCCGCGAACGACCCGACCACCGCGTCCGCGCACGCCAGCCGCGCTTCCCAAATCTCACTTTCCCTCGCTCTCGCCTTCAACTTTCCGAACTCGCGCACGTCCACGACCGCAAACGTCGTCTGAACATCCACGCTCGCTCGCACGTGCGCGCTCGTCAGGGTGTCGATGACGACCCCGGGCGACGCCGCGCCGCTCGTCTCGACGAACACCCGCGTCGGCTTCGCTCGACGTAACAATTGCACCAGCATCACCTTCAACGCCGCGCTCGCGCCGCAGCACGCGCATCCGCTCAATCGGCGCACGAGGACGAACCCATCGTCCTGGTCTTGGTCCGGATCTCGGTCGCCCTCCAAGTCGGTCGCCCGTTCGCCGTCCTTCGCGCCGCGCCGGTCGCGCTCATCCTCCGCGCGAGCCGCGTCGAGCCGCGTCGGTGAACTTTCGCACTCGATGATCACCCAACGCGCGTTCTTCGGTCGTCGAGCGACGAGGCGCGATAAGAAATGCGATTTCCCCGACCCCGGGGCGCCGGTGATGACGTTCAATGGCACGGGCATGGAGAGTTGTGAGGGGAGGCGCGAAGCGCGCGTTTGAATTTTTTTCCAGCTGTCGCTCTGGCGCCGCCGCAGTGCGCGACGCGTTGGAGTTCGCGTTCGACGTCGACGCGTTCGAAAAAAGACGGACGAACGAAAAGAGACGCGCACGAGGCGATGCGCGCGCAATCAGGGGCGAACGCATCGCACGCGGTGATCCCGACGCTCGCGAGCGCGGTGGATGAAATCTTACGCGGAGGCGTGCGCACGCGCATGCTGACGGAAATCGCCGGCGAGAGCGCGAGTGGGAAATCGCAGCTGTGTTGTCAGTTAGCGCTGAGCGCACAAATAGTCGCGCGCTGGGGTGGACAGGAGGCATCGGTGATTTATGTGAACACGGAGGGACCGCCGCCGACGCGGCGGTTGCGAGCGTTAGCGTCGAGCGCGAGGTTCATCCATGCGTTCGGGAACGCGCAAAGCGCGTCGGAGGCGCTGGAGAGGATATACATCGTGAACGCCCTGGGCGATGGCGACGCGCTTTTGGAAGTTTTAGAGGCGCTGAGCGCGGCGTTGCGGTACGCGGCTCAGGCGGACGCTCCGGTGCGGCTCATCGTCGTCGATAGCGTGGCCGCGCCGTTTCGCGACGACGACGGCGGGGCGAGCGCGAACGGTGGAATACACGCGAAAGACTCGTCCTGGGCGTACACCATTCGCCGCGCGGGGACGCTGCACAAGGCGACGATGTTGCTGAAGGAGTACGCGACGCGACACGATTTGGCGTGCGTCGTGACAAATCACGTGGTGGATTCAATGCGCGCGAGCGACGGCGCGAGCGACGGGGCGCGCGCGCTAAAATCTCTGGGTGAAGTCATCACGAGCGGGCGACTGGTCGTTCCCGCGCTCGGCCTGGCGTGGGGACATTGCGTCAACGCGCGATGTTTCGTCTCTCGCTCGGCGCCTCGCGCCGGCGCGAGCGTCGTCCACGCCACCGATGAAGACGCCGATGAAGACGCCTCTGGCGTCGAGCGCACATTTCGCGTCGTGTTCGCCCCGCATTTGGGCGAAGCATCCGCGAGATTCGTCCTGCGCGACGACGGCGCTTGGGGCGTCGTCCGCGAGACATCCGAGCCGAGCCGCGCGCCGCGCGCTCGCGCGACGTCCTCTGAATTCATTCCATAGCCTCTGTAGCTTCATAGCGCGATATAATTCATTCATTCATGAAACCTGACGCGTTTCTTTCGACGCCACGATCGCGCGCGCGTTTGTTTTCCATGCCTCGCGCGCCGCGCGCCGACGTCCTCAGTCTTCGTCGCGCGCGTCTCGCGACCAATCGAGCGCATCTCACGCGCGTCCGCACGAAACGGTTTGGATGTCAACCACATCGTGCTCATCGCGCGAGCGCGCGCGTTGGCGCTCGATCGACGCGTTGCTCCACCGTCAAGGGCGCTTCGTTGGACCAGATTTCACCCCCGGCGACGAACTCGCGAGCGCGCTGCGCGAGCGCGCGCGCATCTTAGTCATCGGCGCCGGCGGTCTCGGTTGCGAGTTATTGAAAGGTTTAGGTACGCGATTTCGATCGGCAAACGCGCGCGCGAAGCGAGGGCGGTTGTGAGCTCGGTGATGGTTTTCGCGGCTGACCAGCGCTCGTCGCTCTGGGCAGCGTTGAGCGGCTTTCGCTCAATCGACGTGATCGATATGGATACCATCGACGTGACGAATTTGAATCGACAGTTTCTGTTCCGCTCGAGCGACGTGGGGAAGTCCAAGGCGGAGTGCGCGGCGAAAGCGATCGAGGAGCGCGTGAGCGGGTGCTCGGTGACGGCGCACCACGGGCGCATCGAAGAGAAACCGGATGATTGGTATCGACAGTTTGACATCATCGCCCTCGGGCTGGATTCGTTAGAAGCGCGAGCGTATATAAATAGCGTGTGTTGTGGGTTTTTGGAGTACGATGGCGAAGGGAACGTGGATCCGACGACGATTAAACCGCTCGTGGATGGCGGCACGGAGGGATTTAAAGGACACGCTCGGGTGATTATTCCCGGGATAACGCCGTGCTTTCATTGTACGTTGTGGCTGTTCCCGCCGCAGACAACGTATCCGTTGTGTACGCTTGCGGAAACGCCGAGAAACGCGGCGCATTGCATCGAATATGCGAAATTGATTCAGTGGCCTGCGGAGCGGCACGGGGAGACGTTTGATGCCGATGACTCGGAACACATGACGTGGGTCTATAGTAAAGCTCTCAAGCGCGCGCAAACGTTTGGGATTCCCGGTGTCACGTATGCTCACACGCAGGGCGTGACTAAGAATATAATTCCCGCGATTCCTAGCACGAACGCTATAATTGCTGCGGCGTGCGTCATCGAAACCTTGAAGATGGCGACGATGTGCGCTAAAGGCATGAACAATTACATGATGTACGTCGGCACCGATGGCGTTTACGCGCACACGGTTGAGTACGAACGGGACTTGGCTTGCGTGATGTGCTCACCAGGAATAGCGCACGAGATGAGAATGGAGGCGACACTAGAGGATTTCATGTCGTCCATCGTCTCCGCGCACAGCGACGTGTTGAGCGCACCGAGCGTAAAGTTTGGGGACAAAAATCTCTACATGCGCGGCATTCTCGAACCGGAGTTTGCGGATAACCTGAAACGGCGAATGTACGATTTGATGGAGAACCGCACCGAGGGACTCGTGATTATAAATGACAAAAAATTGAAAAGGACGGCGATGCGCGTGCGACTGTTGCTCAAGATAGAATGAATGACTCATTCAGGAACGCGGGATGATCACGTTAAGTCTGGTTGTTTATTATGTACTACTGATGAAACTATTATGATATTAGCACGAATTAAATGACGGCTGCGTCGTCGTCGTCGTCGTCGTCGTAATCGCCGAGCAGTTTCTCACGAATTTGTTTCGTCTTCTTCTTCGTTGCTTTTTCCTCCTCCTCTCTCTCTTCCTCGTCGTCGTCGTCTTCCTCTTCCTC
>Ga0222712_10006181_pt1 | contig 11874 bp, 19 predicted proteins | sample C33_657DmetaG_FD_165043 | JGI IMG/M metagenome (GOLD analysis project Ga0222712, IMG submission 165043) | Estuarine water microbial communities from San Francisco Bay, California, United States - C33_657D | ecosystem: Environmental > Aquatic > Marine > Unclassified | place: USA: California... | reverse complement strand
AAGAACTATTGTGTAGTTGATTTTGATGATGAACAAAAAGCAATTTGGTTTAAGTTAGTATGGGGCTAAAAGAAGATATAATTGATGACATTAGTAAACAAATGGCGAATGATATGGACTGGCTTATTATTGCTGATTGTTTAGTTGATGCAGGTTGGACTAATGTTAAGTTAAATAGATTCTACAATAATGAAGAAGCAGTAGATATCAATATTTGGCTTGAACAGAACTGTACAGGTGAATGGAAAAACTTAGCTACACGATATATCTTTAAAAATAAACAAGATGCTGAATGGTTTAGTCTACGATGGCTGTAATAAATGAACATTATGACTATGATAATGGATGGGAACACACTAAACCTGGTTGGTATGAATGTTCAATCAGAGCAGAACACATTGACAAATACATTGAAGTAACTGATTGGTTGATTGCTAATATAGGAAAATATCAAAGACATTGCAGATGGTGTGTCACTGATACTAATGTAGTTAGTTTCAAGTTTAGATATGAAAAAGATTATATTATGTTTACATTGAGGTGGAGTTGATGGATTACACTATTATCACAGACGGAGCAGATTGTTATCCATGGATGGAAACATTTGTTATGTGGCCACGAAAAAGTATCAGCGGTGCACCATTGTTCTGGACTAAAGCCTACAAGCGTAGAGTGTGGGTAGTATGGGGTACAGGCTTTCACATGGAACCAGAAACACAATATGCAACCGCATTTGATTTATTAACATATGAAGATACCTAAAGACTTTCAGGATTATGATGACGATAGTTCTAACATAGAACAGCATAAGAAACGCTGGGACTATTGGGCGGCATTGAAACTGATTCGTAAAGAATATATGGAAGATGTTGCTGGATTGAACGGACAGTTTGATGCGTTTGACTTTGAAGATTACATTGAAGAAAACTATGGTATCAAGATGATGATAGTCAACGGCAACATCACTGATGGTTATAAGATAATGGACGAAAAGAAGTATATTATATTTTTACTGAAATACCAATGAACAATACACCTTTTATACTAAACGATTTACCCGACAACACCTGGTCAGTAGAATGGCCTACATTTAGAAACATTACTGACAAAGTAACCGGTAGAAAACTATTAACTATCTTATTTGAAGATATTAAATGTTTTAACGTAGGTTTGGGTGTTAAGCTCAATAGTGGTGAGATGGATACACTATGGGTTGATTATAAATTATATTGGCAAGACAAAGAAGGAAAATATACTGACTACTTAGAAGATATGTATGAAATAGGTGGGGTGGTATTCACTGAGAAAGAACAAGCACTACAATTACAAGATATACTAGAAAAGAAATATATTTGGAAAGTATTACAGGCATAATATGGCAATAGCAAGTTTAGGGTCATTCTCACAAGCACCTATTCAATACGAAGACCCAAATAAAAGTAAAGATGAAGTACGTATTTTGGGCAGTAGAACACAATATACATACGATTGTGTTTACCGAAAAGAAGATCCAAGCGTCATTGTAAAATGGTGTAGGAAAAACTTTGGGGAAAGAGGTAATGGTTGGGACTTTTATTTAAATCAAGGCCGTGTTATAATAGAGATTCGGGAAGACAAATATAAAGTAATGTATGAATTGTGGCACGTATGACGATTAAGATTAAAAAGTTAGATGGTAGATATACTGGTAGTGATTTCTTTCAGTATTATATCCAATCTGATTCACTATACAGTAAAGAATATTACGACATTCGTGAGTGGTGTTGGGAGACGTGGGGTCCAAGTAAAGAATTGAACTATTGGTTACATGATAATAAAATAGCATTGGATTTAGGTACTAATCAAAAAGTAGGAAGTCAGAACCAACATTGGTGTTGGCAAAATGATACTTACAGTCGTAGATTGTATTTTCGTACAGACAAAGAATTAGTATTATTAAAATTGAGATGGGAATAAAATGGCGAACGATATTATGATTGACATTGAGAGTTTAGATACAACACCTAATTGTGTTATACTAACTATCGGTGCTGTTCGTTTTGACCCTAAAGGACAGGGAGTGGTAGAGCGTTTAGAACTACGACCTACTATTGAGGATCAAACAGAAATATATAATAGGAGTATCAATGAAGATACATTACGATGGTGGTCTACGCAGAGCCCTGAAGCACTTGAAGAAGCATTGGGAGACCAAGGACGTCAACCATTTAGTGAATGCATGGAGACCCTTTATAAGTTTTGTTGGAATCGCCGTGCTGTGTGGAGTAACGGTGCACCATTTGACTTAGTTGTGATGGAGAATGCTTGGAGACAAACAAGTGACAAGCCTAATCCTATTCCCTGGCCTTTCTGGTCAATGCGTGATACACGAACATTGTGGGAAATAACAGGTGTCAGTCTTAAAGATGGTGGACATACTACAAGTCACAAAGCTGTAGAAGATGCCGAAAGACAAGCAATTGTTGTACAAAAAGCGTATACTAAACTTATTAAAGCAGAACTGGTAGCACCCCCAAGATGAGAATAGATAGCGATATTGATATTGACTTTGGTGACAGGGATAAGTTACTACAACTTATCAAGCATACACCTGCCGCTATGCGTAACGCTAATCCTATGCGTAAACACGCTACCGGGGTGTACATTACTGACGTACCCTACGATCCTATCAATGATATGGCTAGTATTGATTATATTGAAGCAGAAAAACGTGGATATTTTAAACTAGACTTATTGAACGTTCACGTATATTCTCAAGTAAAAGATGAATTGCATTTAGCTACGTTAATGCGTGAACCTAATTGGGATAATTTAAATAAAAAAGATTTTGTTGAAAAAATGATTCACTTGGGTAATCACTATCAATCGTTACAGAAAATGCCAAGCTCAGTTAATAGTATTCCTAGATTAGCTATGTTTTTAGCATTGATTAGACCAGCTAAAAGACATTTAATTGGTCAGAGTTGGGTTGAAGTGAGTAAAACTATTTGGGATAAGAATACTGATGGATATAGTTTTAAAAAGAGTCACGCAGTTGCATATGCACATTTAGTAGTTGTACATATGAATTTGTTAGAAGAACAAGTTTAAGATATTCTTTTTACTAGTGTAATACTGCGGCGTTTGCTTCTACGCTTGTTTAATTCAGATATACTACACGTTGGTCCGTGTATAATTGTAAGACTTTTGTTATTGAAGGTTCTTAGATAGGGTTTAAAAATACTCCATTCTTCCTTCAAAAACAGATTTATGGGTATAAGACGATTACTTTCCCACCACCAAATATCACCTAATTCTAAGAATTTTTCACGCACAACAGCGTCAGCTATAGCACCATAATCGTATATAGTGGTGACAATATCATCCCTATTCTGAACTATTCCCACGTAATCTTGATTAGCGTGTGAACATATAGTTATGAACGGATGATTAAGAGTTAATTTGTTGAAAAATTCGTTTTGAATCATTAGTTATTATAGTTTCCGAAATATTTATCATCGGAAGATATGGCAATATATTTTGATAAATACGAATATGTATTCAACACAAGTATTCGTTTATACCCAACGACAAATCGTTATTCTTTTATCAGGATTTTCCCCAAGGAGCTATATGCCTCAGTATGCCAAGCCGCTTACACTTAATAAAGGTGTAGACAATCAGATTCAATTTCAGTTCTTAAATCAAGAACAAAAGCCAGTTGATATTACTGGTAAATCAATTACCTGTAGAATTCTTAACTATCAAGGTAATGAGGTCCTACTGCAAAAAGCATTAACATTACAACTACCTGCAACAGGTATTGCCGCATTGATTTTAAACGCGGCCGATTTAGCAAGTATTGATGCTCAGAAATGTTATTATTCGTTGGAAATTCCTGTAGGAGATTTTGATTACCCTGTGTTCGTAGACCAAAATGCAGGCGCACGTGGTGATATGAATATTGTTAATAGTGTATTACCAAGCTTTGTCCCTTCAATGCCAGTAAGTATTCCAACTGGACAAGACTTCCCGAATGTCCACCCTGATAGCAACAGTGAAAGCAATATAACTTATTACTCAAGTGTTATTGATACCAATGATAGCCCTATATTAACATTGCAGGCTCAGTACACTGATTATTATGGTAATATTGTTATTGAAGGTTCTACAATTGTAGACGGTGATTGGTATCCTATATTATCTGACACATATTCCAATGTATCTGATACTAAAGGTTATGTGGTCCAAGGTTATCATCCATACGTCAGAATGCAGTTCGAAAGCAATAATGGCGCAGTAACCAATATTTTATCAAGATAATCAACCTAAACTATTGTTTTCACTATACATATATGTTACAATACATAGATGTTTGATATCCTATCAATTATACCCGGTAAGAAAAAATTAACGCACGGCGGATGGCATAGTTTCAATGCTATCTGCTGTAGCCATCGGGGTCACAAATCTGATACACGTAGTCGTGGTGGTATCAAGTTTGATGGACAAAACAATTGGTCATATCATTGTTTTAATTGCGGGTTCAAATGTGGTTTTATGTTGGGTAAAAGTATTACTCAAAATACTAAAAGCTTATTGCAATGGTCAGGCATTGATCCTACACAAGTAAGTAAATGGAGTTTAGAAAGTTTACAGCACAAAGATTTACTAGACTTTACAAATCTAAAAAAACAAAAATCGAAAATAAAATTCAAAGAACATACATTGCCTGAAGGTGAGTTAATAGATGTAAATAACCCATTACACAAAGTATACGTTGATTATTTGTCTGCGAGGTCGATAAATTATAATGACTACCCGTTCTTAGTTACACCTAATGACACTGGCAGACAGTCAAATAGAATCATTATCCCTTACACTTATAACAATAAGATTGTAGGGCATACAAGCAGATTCTTAGATAACAAAATCCCTAAGTATATTAACGAGCAACAACCAGGCTATGTATTTGGTTATGACTTTCAAAAACCCGATTGGGAAGTATGTTTGTTAGTTGAAGGTATCTTTGACGCATTAAGTTTAAATGCTTGTGCGTTAACACACAATACAATCAACGAGGACCAAGCGCAGATTCTAGCACAATTGAATAAACGTATTATCTTTATTCCCGATAGAGATAAGACAGGACTAGAAACTTGTGATAAAGCATTAGAACTAGGTTATAGTGTAAGTATTCCTGAGTGGGAAGACAATGTTAAAGATGTAAATGACGCGGTAGTTAAGTATGGTAAGTTGCCAACATTACTCAGTATATTGAGTAGTGCTACAACTAGTAAAATCAAAATAGAACTACAAAGGAAGAAAATTGAAAAAAGATTACGAAGCTAAAAAGCAAATGGAGTATACAGTAGATGTTCAAAGAATATTTTTGAGCATGATGATAACCAACGCAGAATTATACACACGTGTAATGAACATTCTCAACAGTGAGAACTTTGACAGGACGTTGAGACCAGTTGCAGATTTATACAAAGATCACACAGTGAAGTATGGTGTGTTACCTGATCCTATACAGATTAAAGCAATCACAGGTCAAGACATTAATATGGTACCTGAAATGACTGAAGGTCATTCTGATTGGTTCTTGGATGAGTTTGAAGCATTTACTCGTAGACAAGAGTTAGAACGTGCTATTCTTAAAGCAGCCGATCTGCTTGAAAAAAGCGGAGACTTTAGTCCAGTTGAGAAAATGATTAAAGATGCTGTACAAATCAGTTTGCAGAAAGACATGGGTACAGATTACTTTGCTGATCCTGCAGGACGTATTAACAAATACTTTAACAGTGGTGGGCAAGTTTCAACAGGCTGGCCACAAATGGATCGTATCTTATATGGTGGTTTTAGTCGTGGTGAATTGAATATCTTTGCAGGTGGTTCAGGTTCAGGTAAATCACTTGTTATGATGAACATTGCATTGAATTGGTTACAACAAGGTATGAGTGGTGTCTATATCACACTTGAACTTAGTGAAGAACTTACTTCATTACGAACTGATGCTATGCTTACACAAACAGGGACAAAGGCAATTCGTAAAGACATTGACACTACATCACTTAAAGTTAAGATGGTAGGTAAGAAGTCTGGCCAATATCGTGTTAAAGCATTACCTGCACAAAGTAATGTAAATGATATTCGTGCGTACCTGAAAGAAGTTCAGATTCAAACAGGTATTAAGATTGACTTTGTGATGGTTGACTATCTTGACTTGGTTATGCCTGTTTCTGTTAAAGTTAATCCTAACGATCAGTTTATTAAAGACAAGTATGTTGCTGAAGAATTGCGTAACTTAGCTAAAGAGATGGGAATCTTATTAGTAACTGCATCACAGTTGAATCGTTCAGCCGTCGATGAAATCGAATTCGATCATAGTCACATTGCAGGTGGTATCAGTAAGATTAACACTGCTGATAACGTGTTCGGTATCTTCACAAGTCGTAGTATGCGAGAGCGTGGTAAGTATCAGATTCAATGTATGAAATCACGTAGTTCAACTGGTGTAGGTCAAAAGATTGACTTAGATTATGATATGGAAACTATGCGTATTTCAGACAGCGATCCTGACAATGAGAATAGTTATACCCCTAAACCTAGTGCAAATCAGATTATGAATCAGTTAAAACCGCAATCTACTCTAGCGTCAACAGAGCCTATCATTGACCAAGCTACAGGGGAGATTCTAGAGCCTGAAAATAAGCGTATTGTCGCAGATGTTCAGGGATCAAAGCTTAAAGCTATGTTAAACAGTTTAAAGAAATAAATCCTAAAAGTAGATAAATACTATTAGGAAACTAATATGCAAAAACAAACTCGCAGTCTTTTAGAGGAATTAGAAGCAATTGGTAATAATAGGGACACGACCCACATTATTGAGAGTCGTGGCCACAATATTATCACAAGTGCTATCAATCTAATAGAGATGATTAATCGTAATTATAGTCCGGAGCAAGCCGCCATTTTAGAGCGTAAATTGTTAGGGGCTATTAAGAGCAAGGACCAAGCAAAGTTTTCCAAATCATTAAGGAAAAACCGTGAAGCTGAATGAATTTAAGAAACGTAAGCAAGTAAATGAAATAGATAGTAGAAGTTTATTTGGTGATTATGGTTCTGCCGCATTAAGGACAGGACTAGGATCATTGGCCGGTAAAAATGTATTAAGCACTACTGACCAAATGGCTAAAGATGATTATATTACAAAGTTCACAAGTCGTGCCCTTAGCGGATTAGAAAGTGCGATTAATGGCGGGTTAGTTGATACTAATGCCGCAGGTCAAACTGCGGCAACTACCACTCAACCACAAGCACAACAAGGTGCTCAAACTACTCCAGCAAATGCAATTGCACAGAAGCGTATTGATGCACAGAAACTAGCACAGCAACGTGCAGATGCTGAAGGTAAGCCGATCAGTAATTTACCGAATCAGGCTGCACCAAATCCAGCACAAATAAGACAACAAAAACAGCAAGCCGCGGCACAATCTGCACAGCAACAAATGTCTCCAGTTAGCAAACTACCTGCTAATCAATTCGCAAAGAGTGCGGCTAATGTAAGACAACAACAGCAAGGTCAGGCAGCTGCCACAGCACAGGGCCAAATGAATCCTGTAAGTAAATTGCCGGCAGATCAGTTTGCAAAATCTGCAAGTAATGTAAGACAAGCTCAACAGGGTCAGGCTGCTACAGCCGCTCAAGGACAGATGACTCCTAAAGTTGCAGGTCCTATTCCTAAGACACCTGAACAAATTAGACAAGCTAAACAAGCGGCCGCTACTGCCGCACTACAAGGTCAAATGAACCCTGCAAGCAAGTTACCTGCAGACCAGTTTAACAAGAGTGCTGACAATGTAAGACAACAACAGCAAACAGCCGCAACTCAAACTGCACAACAGCAGATGGCGGCACCTACAACAAAGGCGCCATCTACACTTGATAAACCATATGATCCTGCAACAGGTAAGGGTGCTAAGTATGATGGAGTTACTGGTGAAGCTACGCCTGAATGGCAAAAAGAGTTAGACAGACAAGAGGCAGCCCGTCTTGAAAAAGTTGAAGCAAATCGTATCGCATCACAGGCTGATGCCGCTGAACGAGATGCGCAGAATGCTGAGTTAGTCCGACAAGGCATGAGGCAAAATCCGTCTAACGTTACTAATAATATTACGCAAACAACTACTGCACCCAATACATCAATAACAACTGCTGATCCTGCAGAAATACAGGCAAAAATGCAAGCAAAGATTGATGCGATGAAGGAAAAGAATCCTAAACTTGCGGCAGCGATGCAAGCAGAGATAGATGACCAGTTTAAGCAAGATAAGCCTGACAATACAGTCCAGATGCCTAAGCGTAATGTAAAGACTAGAAATGCAGGAAAAAACGCATTTGGTCAGATGGCTCAAAACTTAGGTAAGGTTGCTGAAAGCTCACGTTTTGATAAACTAAACTATTTGTTTGAAAGCATTATTGCTGAACAAGATCCTGCAAAACAAACTATCAGTCAGTATATTATAAACTTCTTCAATCAGTTTATGAAGGGTGTAGATATCAAAGACCCTACTGTAATGTCCAATGTAACAGCATTGGCTAAAGAGTTAGAACAGAATTATACTAAAGATAGAGGTAAAACTACATTACCTAAGTTAGCTAATTTAGCTTATTCAGTTAGTCACGCACAACAAATGAAAGAGCCAGAAACGCAACCTGCGGCACAAACAGCCGCGACTACTGGAACTAGCGCACCCGCAGTTGCAACTCAATCGACACAGGCTCCTCAATCAGCACAAGCTGTAACTCAGCAAGCTAAGATGACTGCCGCACAGATTAAAAAATTAATGCAAGGTATGACTACTAAGCAAAAGCAATCTATATTAGCAAGTTTACAAGCTGAGTTGGGTAAAACTACACAACCTACTATTTCTATGGGTGGCAAAAAGCAAGATCCTAATGATCCAGCAACTGCTAAACTTATGGCTATGGCAAAACAACAAGGTAAAATTTAAATGAACTTATCTGAATCACTAGCCTATCTTAGAAATAAAGTTGATAGCATTAACACTGTTATTACAGAAGACAAAGGTCACTTAGATCATCCTGAAGATTTAGTATTCTTAGGTGGCAGTCAAGGTGCAAGTCGTGCAGTACAAGCTATGGTTGATACTGTTAGTAATCCTGAAAAAATTACTATTAAATGGGACGGCTATCCTGCATTGATTTTTGGTCGAGGTAGTGACGGCAGATTTAGTATTATGGACAAACATATGTTCAATAAGAAAGATTTGTCTGGTCGTCAAGTATTCAGTCCTGAACAATTTGTACAATATGATCAGGCTCGTGGAGTAGACCGTTCAGACCTACATCAGCTAATTGCACAGATATGGCCTGGACTAGAGAAGTCTGATAGAAGTAAGGGTTACTATTGGAGTGACTTGTTATTCAAACAACCTTTGCAAGAAAAGAATGGGTTGTACACATTCAGAGCTAACCCAAATGGCATTACATATACTGTAGACGCTAACAGTGAATTGGGTAATTTCTTAAAAGGTAAGAACTCAGGAGTAGTGGTACACCAATATATTGCACCTGATGCACTAACAACAGATCAGGCTGTACCATTGGATGGTACAATTGGTAAGCTAAAAAATAACAGTGATGTTGCTATACTACCTGCAAAAATGCCTGTTACACCCAAGCTTAAAATAAATGCCACGTTGCTTAAAAAAGCACAAGCAACTATACAAAAGTATGGACCGGCGGTAGAGAAATTAATGACTACTGCCCCTCAAGCTAGAAACACATTCAATCAATTGTTTACTGTATACATTAACAAACGTATTGTTGCAGGAAATTTAAATGATTTATTAGCTGGATTTATGGATTTTGTACAGACTAGACCAATGACTGATAAGATGCGTGAAAAGATAAATCAACATTTGGAAGCTAATAAAGATGGACTAGTGGGAGCATTTAGTATATGGGTCGCTATCTATAATCTAAAAATGAATGTTGTAGAACAGCTTAATAAAGCCGCACAAACTGCCCCTGTCAAAGGCTATTTACAAGACGGTACACAAACTCAAGAGGGTTTTGTAAGTCACGGTCTTAAATTTGTAGATAGAATGGGCTTTAGCCGTCAGAATTTGGCTGCTAGAACGTAACCAAAACCGACATTTTTTTGTACCTGGCATAAATAATAGTATGAATCTATATGATTCAAACATTTTAAAGGAAAATTATCATGGCACAGTTTACAAGAACACACGGTGATGCACAACCGGTATTTGCAATTGACACACAAAACGGTCCAGTATCACCATCAGCAAGCGCAGACGGTACGACTACTAACTTTATCGGTCCAGCAATGGACTTCTTCGGTTTTGACTTAGGCGCGGCTCCTACAGCACAATTAGGTGTTGACGAAATGGTTGCACAAGTTTTAGTCTCTATCGAGCAATTGTCTACAGTTATGATGTACAGCGTTTCTGCTACATCTAACGTAACTAATATGTCTGTTGCTGTTTACCCAGTTGGCGCATACACAGCGGCTACACTACAAACACAAATTCGTGCTTTAGGTACAGTTAATGGTTTCGACCTATCTGGTGCTACAGTAACGAACGTTGGTTTCCGTTTAGCTTCTACAGCTACAAGCGCAAGCTAATCAGAAGTTTAACTTCAAAGAAATCCGAGATTTATTCTCGGATTTTTTTTGCCTCTAAATACATATATGAGTTTTAAAATAAGTTGTTATACATTATTTGATATTACACAAACAGGTGTAGTCAATCGAAGTCGACCTGATCCAGAAGATGATCCTGAGGTTTGGCTTCATAGAAGAAATACTCAATGCAATTTTGATACTATTGTTCAAGCAATATCATTGCGAGGTCAACCTGAAGATATTACTATGCCTAGTAAATCAATGATTACACTAGAAGATTCTGATAAATTTGGATTTTTACTTGAGACTGAAGAATCTATACCCTGTTGGACATTTGAATTTACTATACAACACGCTAGTGTTTTTAACGATGGCATAAATGAACTAGGTTCACTATACAGTGATTGCAATAGTGTTCCTATGATTAAGACTAATACATCGTGGAATAAATTACCTGCGTTTTTAGATTCAACAGATGAATTAAGAAATATCTATTTTAAGGTGACTATTAATGAAGAAAATTGATATTAAAAAGGTAGAGAGAAAATTAGACAATCTCATACTAACTAATGAATTTAGTAAATTACAAGATGTTGTAATTTTTCAAGATGTTGATGGAACATATAAGTTGTTTAATAAGTATAGTCTTAAAAAGACAGGTGCTTCGGATGTAGTAGTTTCACTAATTAAAGGTGATGATATCAACTCTTTCTTTAGTATAAAAAATGCAGTATGCTGGTGTGTGTTAGATAAACTAGGAAAATACAATTTAGCAAATAGAGTAATTGATTTAGATATGAGTTTAAGTAGTGTAGAAGTTCATATTTCCATTCACTTGAACTTGTTTAAAAAAGCTAAAAAAACTGAAGATAAATTAATATACCTTGCAAAACTACACCAAGACCGCCTGCAGAAGAAAGCAATGAGTGAAGAATTGAATCAATATATAAAAGATTCTTATGTTTGGCAACAAAAGAGATTCAAACTAAAATCCGAACATTAAACAAAAAAAGATAAATACTTTATATTAGTCTTGGAATACAACTATGAAATTAACTGATTTTGACAAAAACCCAATCGAGAACGCAACTAGAGCGTTAAAAGAACATTATGACGTACCGTTTAATGTTAAAAAAATGTCTTATGCTCAGGCACGAGATATGCTTCATAAAGTTCGCGGTTTAATGAGCGAAACAAAGAAATCTACGGGTTTCTAT
>Ga0222712_10006179_pt1 | contig 11879 bp, 7 predicted proteins | sample C33_657DmetaG_FD_165043 | JGI IMG/M metagenome (GOLD analysis project Ga0222712, IMG submission 165043) | Estuarine water microbial communities from San Francisco Bay, California, United States - C33_657D | ecosystem: Environmental > Aquatic > Marine > Unclassified | place: USA: California... | reverse complement strand
TGTAAACCAAGGCATTGAGGCCGGCGCAGCTCCAAAGTTTGCTGCCGCTTTGCGGGTCATAGGCGCAGACCTCGCGCGGCCAGGCCATGAGGAGTTCTTGGCGCCCATGAACGGTCTTGAGCAGCGGATCCGCCCAGGAACCCAGCCACTGCTTGTTGCCCGCCTCGCCACTGGCACCGCCCTGCTGCGCTTGCTTCCAGAGGGTTTTGCCAGTGCGCTTGTCGAAGGCCCAGAGCGCGGTGTTTTCCCCTGGACCGAAATTGAGAAACACCTGCTGCCCCGCAATCACCGGGGAGGTGCCACTGCCCCAGATGTGATGCAGTTTGCCCAAGTCGCTGCGTTGCCATAGCGGCCTGCCATCCAAATCGTAGGCGTGAAGGCCTGCCGATGCAAAGAAGGCAATCACCACCTCGCCATCGGTGGCCGGCGAGCCTGAGCAATAGGGATTGGTGCTGTGGGTGAGTTCGGCTTGCGTGTATTCCACGCCCTGCTTCCACAACAACTCCCCCTTCGAGGCATCCACGCACCACAACTCGCGGCGCTTGTTGTGTTCAGCGGCCTGGGTGATGAAGACCCGATTGCCCCAGACCACGGGCGTGGAATTGCCCGGCTGCGGCAGCGGCAGCTTCCAGGCCAGATGTTCCGAGGCACTCCAATGCAAGGGCAGGTTGCTCTCGGCGCTGCTGCCATCGCCGCGCGGACCGCGCCAGGATGGCCAGTTTTCCGCGAGCAGCGATGAGAAGCTCAAAGCGAGGAAAAGAAGCAGGCAGACGCGCATGAGAGAACAACGCAGCCAAGAGGAAACCTGTTTCCAAAGTCGGCCAACTCAGCGCTGGGAAGAACCCAACGCCACCTTGAGCAGGCCAGCCTGCGCACGAGCCTTGGGCTCAAAGGGCCCCAGCAGCGGTCCATCGGGGCGGTCGTGCCCAACGCGCACTTGAAACGCGCCCTTGCTGTAAACTCGGGGCTCGAAGCTTCCTCCCTTGGCACGCACGGTGTAAAGCACCTCGCCGCCATTGGCCTCAATCACCTGCACCACCGCAGACTCCGCGCCCTCGAACTCAAGCTTGGGCAGCCAACCCTCGACCTTGCGACCATCATTGGCGTCCATGGCCACAGTGATGGGCCAGCCCGGGAATTGCCCCTCTTCGAGGCTGGCAAAACGCGGCCAGCACTCAAAGGTGATCTCGCGTTTGGCCTTGTCAAACACCACCAGACCATAACCATCGGCACGCTGGCGCTCGTCCTTGATGTCCTGAGGATTGGCATAGGCCAGCATGGACAGGCAATTGCCCAAACCATCGCGAAAATCACCAGTCCAAGGCAGTGGCGAATTGGGCACGGGATTGGGCCCGGCCTTCTCATCCTGGGGATGCCACCACCGACCGTAAATCGTGTTGACCAAGGCCGGACTGGTGAAGCCATAGGGGCCATCGCCGAATTCATCCAAACCGTGGCGCACAACCACCGCGAGGTGCTGATCACCACAGACATGCACGGCCCAGGCACGACGGATTTCCTCCAGAGCACGACGCCGTGGAGTTTGCGGCCAGCCGTTGCAGTCCAGATCGGCCAACAGGCGCTCATCGCGTTTGCCGTGCATGTGCACCGCACCGCAAAAGGCCGTCTGGGAAAGCACGGCCTTCATCTCGGCACCCTTCCAATCCTCGGCAAAGCGCCGCAGGAACCGCTCCTGCCGCTCGCCAAGAAGCTGCAAGCCCGGCACATCCACCGAGCGCGGATCGTAGGAAGGATCATTGATGTGATCGGCGCGCGGCCCCATCTGCGGGATCTTGCCAGCCGGACCAGACTTGAATTTGCGATCCTCAACAATGGCCATGTCCAAGCCGCCCCAGGTCAGGCGGGTGAAGTACACTTCAATGCCGCGCTTGACCGGCGCGGGGTCCACAGGATCAGGCAGATGCCAGGACTGCTGCCGCTGCACCTGATTGACATAGGCTACGGGATAGCGGTAGCCGCCATCGGCGTCGCCGGGCGTGGTGGACTGCTTGCCCTCCTCGCCCCAGAGATTGCCATGCCCAACATCATGATCATCGGGAATGCAGATCGTGGGCCGATCGCGGATGATGTCGCGGAATTGCAGACCAAATTCAATCCAGCCCGCGGTGTGCTCAGTGTGGCGATAGGTTTGGTCACCGGCGAAAAACAACACATCCGGGTCCTGCGCACGCAACTTGTCAATGATCTCCGGGCGCTGGCCAGTGGTGCGGCTGGAGTTGCAGGACATGCTGGCCAGCACGATGCGGTTCTTGTCCAGCGGTTCGCGGCGCACCAAGCCCTCAAACTGAGCCTTCTCACCATGCCGGACCCGGTAGGCCACCTGCTCCTGGTGGTTCCAATTCTCCAGGCGGAAATGCGCATCCCAACCCGGCTCATGAACCTGCGCCTGCGCCACCTCCTGCCAAGCCTCTCCACGCTTGAGTTCAAGGCGCAGCAGACGCGTCTCATCAGGCTTGAGTGGAAAGAGTTGGGCGCTGAGCTTGAGCACGCCGCCATGCACGGTGTAGAGCGCAAAGGCCAGCACCTCATCGCGCGGCACATCCATCGAAGGCGCCGCTGGCGGACCGGCCTTGCCCTTGGCTTTCCTCGCCTTGCCACCCTTGGCCTGAGCCGCGGCACGCAGCCACCACTGACCCGTGGTCAGTGACTCCAAATCCGGAAACTCCGGGCCAAATGCCGGGGTTGATGGCTGCGCCCCAAAACCCAAACGGGCCAAGGGCCAACAGGAGAGAATCTTGAGCCACCAGCGTCTTGTGAGCATTCTGCATCAACAGTGCCAGTGCTCGATTCTTGCGCTGAAGTGCAAGGCAGCAGCCTCCCCGTGTCCAGAGGAAAGCCGCCGGTCAAGGGTCTGGCGGCGGCCAAATCCAGCTTGCCATGGGCCTGCCCGTGGCTCAGTAATAGGCCCTCTCTGCCTTGCGGCCGCCTGCGGCCCTTCGGCGCAATCCCCTGATTCTCACTCCGTGTACGAAGCCCAAAGCATCCTCATCACCGGTGGCACCGGCTCCTTTGGCCACAAATGCGTGGCACGCCTGTTGGAACAACCCCAGGTCAAACGGCTGGTGGTGTACTCGCGCGACGAACTCAAGCAGTACGAAATGGCTCAGCGCTTCACCGACAAGCGCCTGCGTTTCTTCATCGGCGATGTGCGTGACGCGGCCCGACTGCGGCAGGCCCTCGATGGCGTGGACACGGTGATTCACGCCGCAGCCCTCAAGCAGGTGCCCACCGCCGAGTACAACCCCTTTGAGTGCATCAAAACCAATGTGCTCGGGGCTGAGAATGTCATTGAATCCTGCCTCTCCTCGGGAGTGGCGCGGGTGGTGGCGCTTTCCACCGACAAGGCTGCCGCGCCCATCAATCTTTACGGGGCCACCAAGCTCTGTTCCGACAAGCTCTTTGTCGCGGCCAACAATGTGCGGGGCGCCCGCGACATTCGCTTCAGCGTCGTGCGCTACGGCAATGTGATGGGCTCGCGCGGCTCGGTGATTCCCTTCTTCCTGGAGCGCCGCCACAGCGGTGTACTGCCGATCACCGATGAGCGGATGACACGCTTCAACATCACCCTCAATGAAGGCGTGGATCTGGTGCTCCATGCACTGCATCACGCTCTGGGTGGTGAAATCTTCGTGCCGCGCATTCCCTCCTACCGGATCGGCGATGTGGCGGCAGCCATCGGACCGCAATGCCGCCAGGAAATCGTCGGCATCCGACCCGGGGAAAAAATTCACGAGGAGATGATCACCCAGACCGACGCGCTGCAGACCATCGAGACTGCCAAGCACTATGTGATCGTACCGATGCTGCACGGACAAAGCAACGCCAGTTTGATGAAGCGCTATGGAGAGCACCATCAGGGCACTCCGGTTCCCGCAGGCTTCTGCTACAATTCTGGCACCAATAGCCAATGGCTGAGTGTGGAGCAACTGCGCGAACTCATTGCCTTGCACTGCGATCCCGCCTTCAAGGCATCGGTTTGAGCACGGCGCCCATGGCGCATCAGGTGAACCTTCGAGCCAATGTCCTCAGGCCCTTCATTGCTTGTCTACGGCTCGATGGCGTCAGGGCCCTGTCGGCATCTGCTTCGTCAAGCCTTGGGCCGGGAACCCTTCGAGGTTCTTGAGAGTGAAACCCTGCTCGAGCCGATCCAACGGCCGCCAGCACAGCGCTGGATGCTGGCCAGCGAGATGATGTCTCCAGCCGAGTTGGCGGAAGTCGAGACGCGCGCGGATGATCTGCTCGACATCTATCTCGATGTCCTGTCCTCAGCCCCTGTACCAGCTGACCTGCCCGTTCATCGCCGTTTTCGTGCGGCAGCCATGGGTGCTGAGGCCCGCAAATGGATCGTTCCTCATCTGCTTCACCAACACCTCGCCAGCAAGATTCTCAGCCAAGGCTCCCACCAGCGCGTCGTGGTGGCTCCAGGGACAGGGATCAGCACCAAAGCCTGGGCGCAGGCCGCGCTTGCGCTGGGGATGCCGTTGCAGATGCTCCCAGCCACGGTCAGGCGAATGAGCATGGGGCGCTGGCTGCGGCGCAGTCTGCTGCGCTGGAAACGTAAACTTGCCCCTTCGGCGCAGAAGGCACCACCTCGCGGCGGCCAGCAGGCCGATGTCTGGTGCGCAAGCGCCCGCCTCAGTGCCACCCTGCAAAACAGCGCAACCCCATTTGCCTGGCGCTGCCTCAGCGATGTCATTCGCCAATCCATTCCTGCAGGGGCTCTTGACTCCCTTCGCCAATCCTATCAGCAGTGGAGCGCACCATTGATCGCGGAATGGCGCGAATCGGCGAGGCAACCCTTCGATCCCCGAGCCATTCTCGCCGACTTGCTCAGCCATCAGGCACAGCAGGTTTACCCCCAATTTGCATGGCAATACCAAAGGGCCCGCGAGGCCATCAAGGCCAATTGTCCACGCCTGATGCTGTGTGACACTCAGGAAGGCAGCGCGGAGCTGGCTTGGGCACTGGCTGCGCAGGACTGCGGGGTTCCGGTGGCCGCATGGACCTATGACCATGTGGTCAATCCGCGCTTCAGCTTTTTGCCGGATCATCTGCTTTGCGACAGCACACGCCAACACCAGCTCGCCCTAAGGCGTGGAGTGCCAACGCAGCGCATTCACGCCGTCGCCTCGCACCGCCGCCCCGCGGCTCCGACCCAGGCAAGTGGATCGCGCATTGGCCGCTCGATTGTCTTTGCCGACACCTATTTTGCAGGCACCTCAACCGTGGTTCTGCCACAGCACAGCTACCAACACTACCGCCTCGTGGTTGAAACTGCGCGCCGCATGCCGCAGTTGAACTTCCAGATCAAATTCCACCCCCTTCGCGACCGCCGCGAGGCAAGTCGTCACCATTGCGGCATGGACGAAGCTGAACTGCGACAACGCACCGACCACATCCACAGCCTGCACCCGCCGCCCAACCTGCGGCTGATTGCGCCGGAAATCTCAATGCGCAATCTTCTCGAAGACTGCGCCGTCTTGCTCAATTCCAATTCGACTGTCGCTCTGGAGGCCTTTGCCCTGGGGATTCCCGTCGTCTTTCTGCAACCCGTCGCCGTGAACCGCGGTTATGCCGGCATGAATGAGCAGCAAACCTACCTTGAGGCGCTGGACTCCAACTCCCTGCAGCACAGGATCAATGAGTTGATGCCAGCAGGTGATTTTCGGCAGGCGCAGATTGAGCGTCAACGCCGCTACCTCGAACAATCCTACTGGCCGGGAGAAGCACAAGATCTTGGCGAGTGCATCGCACAACTGGTCCAAAGCTCCAAGGCGGCTTGAGCCACCGCCTGCTCCGGTATCTCAGACACGGGGCCAAAGTCACCATCGGCACGAAACTGGCGCGCCGCGAGACAACGATGCCGCGTGGTAGGCCAATGCCATTTGCCCTCATGAGTGGGCCCAAACAAGGTCAGGGCCGGCACACCAAAAGCCTGCGCCAGATGCGAGGCAGCCCCGTCCACGGCCAGCACCATGCTTGCCCCACTGAGCAAATGCAGATACTCACGCAGACTTGTCCGGCCCACGGCATTGACGACCGGCGTGTCGCAGCCTGCGACAATCTCGGCGGCATGCGCCACCTCCGGGGGGCTGCCACCTCCACTGAGAATCACCCTCACGGGCCCAAGCCGGGGAGCGAGGGCTCGCAGGCAGGCCTGCCAATGCGAGGCCGTGGCGTACTTGTGCGGCCAAGCCGCGGTGGGGTTGACGAGCATGTAGGGCTGCGATGTCAGCTCGGCATGCGCCCACGAGGACGGCGGCGCCTTGAGTTGCGGCGAGACAAAGTCTGCACCCTGCTCCCCGCCAACCATGCGCCAGAAATACCGGGCCCAGTACTGTGCACCCGCAGTCTGCATGACGGTCTCATGAACCGCCAGACGATGCCACCAGCGGCGATGTCGCGGCTTGTTGATGAGCAGCAAGCGGCGGCGCGTTGGCAGACGCCAGGCTCTCAACAAGGCGCGCGAACCCCAACTCGTGCACCAAACCTGTGCATACGGGCCTGGAGACTGCGGTCCCCAGGTGCAGTCCGGCATCAAGCTCACCAAAGGCTCAAAAGCCTCGCGAACCCAAAGCGCCGTGGGGCAGCCCTGCTGCCGTGCCAAAAAGGCAGCTGCAGGCTGCAGCATTAGCGTATCGCCGAGCTGTTTGTCTGTCACCAGGGCGGCTGCACTCATGAGGCAGCCTCCTTTGCGCCCAGCGCCAGCGATTCGTAGACCCGGCGCAAGCATGACAGCGTGCTGCTGGTGCTGAGATTGGCGGCAATGTAAGCCTGCGCCGCCGGCAGATCAAACTGCCGCCGAATCTCCTCCACGCTGCCCATCTCCAGCAACGCCTGAAGGCGATCCGCCAATGCACTGACATCACCGGGAGGATGCAGAAAGGCCGGTTGGCGCACCCACTGCGCAATCTCGCCAGTCTGCGCCGCAAGCAACACCACCCCGGCGGCCACCGCCTCCAGGGCAGCCATGCCAAAGCTCTCGCTGCGCGAGGGATGCAGCGCACAGGCCGCCTGGCGAAGAGAGGAGCGATAATCCGCAGTGACTCCCTCAAAGATCAACTCAAAGCGCCGCAACCTTGCCGTGCCCAACACCTCGTGGGGATCGCGCCCCAAACAATCCCCGAGAAAACAAATCTGCGGCAGATGGCCTGCTGGCAGTCTGGACTCCAAGAGCAGCAGCGCTTCAACCAGATCCTGCCAACCCTTGCGTGGCGAAAGGGAGCCAAGCACCAGCAGGCGGCTCCGAGGGCCGGGGGCGGCATCCTGTGGTTCTTGGAGCTCAGCCTCGGTCACCCCATTGTAAACCAGGTTCACCGGGCGCGGAGCCATCCACGCCTGCGCCGCCTGCGCCAACTCGCTGCCGACCGCAATTACCGCCTGATGCCGATGACAGCCATGCTTGAAAAAATCACGCCTCGACATGGACGGAGTGCGCAGCGTCAGGACGGAAGGCGCGCCCAACTGTCGCGCCAGCGCCAGGGCGATAAGACTGTCTGGATGATCATTGGCATGAACCAACCAGCGATGCCCTGGTTGACGAAAGGGCTGCAGCGCTGAGGCAGTGGAGCGGGCAAAACGCGCCGCACCCCCGAACCAGCGGGCCCAAACGCTGCGTGGCTTGACAAAATCAGCGCGCAATCTTGCCACCCCACCCTCATCGCAGAAATGAGTCAACCAGCCCTCATTGGCACTCAGCAACACGGGATGCCGCGCCGCCATCTCCGCAGAAGACAACAAGCGCGAGAGTGATTTTTGGGCGCCGGCCAGATGAGTGGAGTTCTGCACGAACACCACCTGCCAAGGCAAGGTCGCGGAGACGCTCATGACTCAACCAAGGCGGTTTTGCAGCCAGCGCAGCAGTCGCAGTCCGAGCCGTCTACCCAAGCCCGCGCGAGCCTTCGAGAGATTCTGCAGCGCCAAGCGCACATCCACATTCAGCCCTTCGCGAGCGTACTGCTCGGTCTGCCCGCGTTGCAGGGCCGCAAGCGCGTGATCGTAGTGTTCATGGCAGGCGGCAAGCACAGCAAGGCGTAGCAATCGCTGCATTTGCGCTTCCGTGTTGCAGTCCAGGGCCTCAGGCTGCTGAAGATAGAGCACATCGGCGTGCATCAATTGACCGCGCGAGAAGGGCATTGGACCGGGCTGCATTGAGGGCAGTTTCCGTTTTGAGAAACGCCTCCATTCGTGGCTTTCAAGCCAGCGCATCGGCACCAGACCGTCGCGGCGCAGGCGCTGATCCACCTCAGCAAAGAGGGGTTGTTGCTCGTAGAGTGGGAAAAAAGCCACCTCGGTACGCACCGCGCAGAGATGATCGCGCAGCGTTGTCAACGCCCCGTCAAAGACCTCGATCTCCATGCCCTGAACATCAATCTTCATGCTCGCCGGGGCGGTGATCTCCGCCTCCCTGAGCACCTCATCCAACGGCGCGCAGGGCACCCTGACTACCTGCTCAAGATGCAAAAAATCACCGCGTGAAAAGCGCTCACCCACCTCCATCCTTGCCACCAGCTTGGAACTGCAACCGCGCTTGGAGTACAGGTTGAGGTCAAACTCGCCGCGCTGCGCACCGAGGGCCACTGGCAGAAAACGGGCGCTGCGCCAGGGACCTGCAGCGCCGCCATTGAGTCTGGCACACTCCTGGGCATCAGGCTCGAAGCCCACAAAGTCCACGGCCCCAGCAATCTCAAGCAAGTCTGAGTTGCCGCCACCGCGCGCGCCGACATCAAGCGCCGTCAGACCAATGCGCTTGACCAAACCAATCAAAGTATCCTCCATGCTGGCAAACCTAATCCCTGCCCAAGCGACGGGCAACCCTCTTGTGAAAAAGCCCCATCCAGCCCAACCCGCGCGGGGCTTCACAATCCGTGATGACAGAACAAATCGTGATGTTTAATCTGCGACCCGTGACTATCCTGCCCCTCGCCACCGCCTTACTCTGGGCCGGCGCCCTTGGCGCTGCCATTTCCCCCGCGCAACCCCTCATTCTCAAGCATCCCGGAGCCGCCTACCAGGATGGGGCACGCGGCGGCGGCATGGTCATCGGCATGGAGCGCAGCCCTGGGGGCAGGCTCTGGGGTTGCTGGACTGGCACGGGAGACAAACCCGATGGTTACTTCCTCATCGCCAAGAGTGACGACGGCGGCCGCCATTGGTCCAAGCCGCTGCTGGTGGTGGGCCCGCATGTGCCCGACAACCCACCTCGCATCGGCGGCGCCTTGGTGGGCAACCTGTGGTGCGACCCCAAGGGCAGGCTCTGGCTTTTTTTTGATCAGCAACTTGGAGACCCTGAGCAGCGCATCGGCAACTGGCACATTCGCTGCGACAACCCCGATGCCGCCGATCCCACTTGGAGCAAGCCGCTGCGCTTTGCCGAGGGCTGCAGCCTCAACAAGCCCACGGTCCTGAGCAATGGCGACTGGCTGCTGCCAGTCTCCGACTGGCAGCGCAAGACCGCAAGGGTGTTTGCCTTTGATCATGGCAAACAGGCCTGGCTTGAGCGCGGCCACCTGCAGTTTCCCGACTGGGAGTTTGACGAGCACAGCATGGTGGAGCTGCGCGATGGCCGCCTGTGGATGCTGGCCCGCACCAAGGGCAGCCCGCATGAGAGCTTTTCCAGCGATGGCGGAAGGCACTGGTCCAAGCCTCAACGCGCCGCCCATCTCGATCACATCAACGCGCGCTTTTTTCTGCGGCGTCTCAGTTCAGGCAACCTGCTGCTGGTCAAACACGGTCAACCTCTGGAGCGCCTCAACCAACGCAGCCATCTCAGCGCCTGGCTCTCGGCCGACGATGGCCAAACCTGGAAGGGCGGACTCATGCTTGATGCGCGCAAGGGCGTTTCCTACCCCGACGGCGTGCAGTCCCCCGATGGCCTGATCCACATCATCCATGATTACAACCGCCACAGCGACGCCGAGATCCTTCTCTCTGCCTTCCGCGAGGCCGATGTGCTCGCCGGCAAGTTGCAAAGTGCCGATGGCTTTTTGGCCCGGCTCATCAACAAGGCCAGCGGCCCCAAACCCGAGATCCTGCCCAACGGCATTGAATTGCCGCAACCCTGGCCGCCCCAGCATCGCGACCCCACATCGCTGCAGCCGATGCCGCTGCCCTACCTGAGCAAGCCACCTCGGCTTCTGCCCATCACGCAGGGCAGGCAGTTGTTCGTCGATGACTTCCTCATCGCCAAGACCACCCTCAAACGCCGCTTTCATCAGCCTGAGAAAGCCGCCGACAATCCCGTCTTCAAACCGGAGACCCCACGCGAGCTTGGCCCGTCCACCCAAGGTGAACGAGAGCAATACGCCACCACCTTCACTGGCCAAGGCGGCCTGTTTTACGACCCCACTGAAGGCTGCTTCAAGCTCTTCCATGTCGCCGGTTGGCGCGGCGCCCTTTCGCTGGCCACCAGTCAGGATCTGCGCCACTGGACCCGCAGGGGCCCCCTGCTGCCCGAGGGCATTGATTGGCGCGGCCCCAAGCTGCAGAACAGCGGCTCGGACAATTGCCTGTGGCTGGATTTAAACAGCAGCGATCCCGCAGCACGCCTGAAGTTTCTCACCTGCTGGATGCACGCTCCCAAGGACAAGCAGCCGCCGGGCTTCAGCCACAGCCTGCACCTCAGCGACGGCACCCAATTCAGTCCGGCAACACCAATCAGCAAGCGCGTTGATGATTACTGCTCTTTTTTCTACAACCCCTTCCGCCAACGCTGGGTCTTCAGCATCAAACAAGGCACTGTGCACGGACGCAGCCGCTTCTACCATGAAAGCCCTGACTTTCTCGGCGGCGCCGATTGGAGCCAGGCCGTTTACTGGACCCATGCTGACCAACGCGACCAACCCGAACCCGCAGGCCGCTACCCCGGGGCTGGTGACGCCCCGCAACTCTACAGCCTCAACGCCGTGGCCTATGAAAGCCTGATGGTGGGCATGCACTACATCCACCGCGGGCCACGCAACGAAATCTGCGACCGGGGGCAATTCCCCAAACTGGTGGATCTGGAAATCGGCTTCAGCCGCGACGGCTTCCACTGGGATCGCCCACAGCGCGGCGCCTTCATCCAAGGCTCAAGGACTGAGGGCAGTTGGGACCGAGCCTACCTGCATGGCGCCGCCGGGGTGTTTGTGATTCTCAAGGATCAACTCGTCTTCCCCTACATGGGCACCAGCGGCATTGCCCCCAACGGCAAGCGCGGCATGTACACCGGCGGCAGCATTGGCCTGGCCACCCTGCGCCGCGACGGCTTTGCCAGCATGGACGGCCCTGGCGAGTTGCTCACCCGCCCCCTCAAGCATCGGGGCAGTCACCTGTTTGTGAACCTCAAGGGCAAACTGCGCGTGGAGGCGCTCGACTCAAGGGGCAAGGTTCTCTGCCGCAGCGCTTGGCTGGAGGGCGACAACACCAAGGCCGAGGTCATCTGGGAGAACGAGGCACAGCTGCCTGAGTCCAATGCAGGCCCACTGCAACTGCGCTTCGAACTTGAGCAGGGCTCGCTTTACTCCTTCTGGATCACCAAGGACCCCGCCGGATCAAGCGGCGGCTACCTTGGCGGCGGCGGACCCGGCTACCCCGGCGTGCAGGATCTACCGTTTAGAAAATCCTGAACGATCCTTCACACCCGCAGAAAAATCCGCCTCACGAAGAGGAATCGAGCCAGGGCCAGCAGCAGGCCCACACCCGTGAAGGCCACCAGCATGGCCCCCGCACCAGGGGCCACCCGGGCATCGAGGAAGTTGCTGATGTCGCCGCCGACCAATCGCTGAGCCACAGTGCTGAAGCCCACCAGCGGGCTGACCAGGTAAAGGGTGATCGGATTGCAGCCAATCCACACGAAGGGCTGGCACCAACGCCTCCAA
>Ga0222712_10006178_pt1 | contig 11879 bp, 21 predicted proteins | sample C33_657DmetaG_FD_165043 | JGI IMG/M metagenome (GOLD analysis project Ga0222712, IMG submission 165043) | Estuarine water microbial communities from San Francisco Bay, California, United States - C33_657D | ecosystem: Environmental > Aquatic > Marine > Unclassified | place: USA: California... | reverse complement strand
TAACGGATTAATTTCTTCAAAGATTTTAGGCAAATCAGCGTACGAATATCCGTAGCCTTGTGTACCCTTGTGAATTACTTTCACTTCTTGTTGGAACGCTGCCAACGATTTTAATAAATGTTTCATATTGTTTTGTGTTTTGTGTTTACAAATTTAATAATAATTTTTAATATAACAATAATTAAAAAAAATATTTATAGGAATTTCTTTAAACCTTGTGCGCATCGTTCAATTGAATTAGCGCGCTCCTGAAGGCTTTTAATTTGTTCTTGGATAGTTTGTTTACAATCAGTAGTAAAATATCCTTGTGAAGTCGCTATTAAAGGAATAAGGCTATTTGAACGAATATAATTAACTAACTTACGTAATCTCGGTTGAGTTAGTCTTATTTTGTATCCGTTATTTTCTAAAAATACATTCATTCTTTTTACTATTAATTCAGCTTTTATCGGATTCGTCTTTTTGTAACTCCTAAATCCGTGAATCACCAGCTGCAAAATTTCCATTTCTTCAGCACTTAGTTCGTGCGTGTATTCTTCAAAGTTCGTGATCATATCTATTTGTTTTGTGTTTGTCAAAAGTAATATAATTTTTTAATATAATTCTATTTCTTTTATCTTTTTTTTATAGGTGCTGATTATTTCTTTTAGTTCATCTATTGTGAACTTTCGTGTTTTCATAGCTTCAGCGCTTAAATTCTCAAATTCGGTAAATCCGATTTTCTGCAATAAGTTTTCACGGTAGTAAATTAAATTACCTGAAAGATAGGTGTTACAGTGTTCACATTGAAGGTGTACGTTTCGTTCGTCAAATCGTACGCTCCAATGATTGTTAGCATTATAAAAGTGGCCCGCATTTTCCTTTAACGGTTTCTTTTGGCATGAAATACAAACGTTTCCAGCATCTCTTAAACGGATATATTTATTAAATACTTGCTGTGCTAATTTAATGTAGTCCTGAGTTGTCATTAAATCCATTTTCATTTTAGCTTTTTTACGTTTCCAGTTCTTGTCTTTTACTTCGTTTATCCAGTCTGATACACACAAAGGCTCAAAACAGTTCTTTTGTAAACTATTAATCGGTGTAAAGACGGACTTGCAGTATTTACATTTTCGTGTTTTCATATTTCGATGTTTACGTTAATTTGTTCTAAATGTCTAATCTTTTGCTTTAGTTGCATTATTTCTAACTCCATTTGATATTGTTTTGAGTTACTTGCTCTTAACAGTTGGTCCACGTGTTCAAAGTATAACACCGCTTCCCCTACTTCGGTCAAACTCTTTTCCATTGAATCTATTAAATCTTTTCGGTGTCCGTGTTTTTCTTTGATGTTGTCTAAACTATATTTTATTTTCCAGTAAACTAAGTTTAAACCCGCTTTACGTTTTATCATTTCTAACATATTTTATTTTTTATAAGGTTCTAAAAATGTAGGGTAATACCAATAACCACAACCACCACTTTTTAAATATTCAACCCCGTATTGTTCAAAGTGTAAACCGTCAGAAGAAGGGCAAATTTTAATTATTTTAGCTAAACGTTTACTATATTCAACATCTTTATTTATGCTTCGATAATCTTCGCTTATACTATAAACCCAAACTAAATCGTCTATTTCATATTTAATTGAATTTCTAACTCCTTCTATTTCTCCAAATTTATAAGTTAATTTTAATCCTTCTTTTTTCATATTTCTTAATTTAAAATGGCATAGTCATTTCGCCGTTCTTGTTTTCAATTGGTTTTAATTCTTCAAATGCGCCTTGCTTCATTCGTTCGCTAAACGAAAGTAATTCTTTTCCGTTTACAATATCAGGCTTCGCAGCTGGAAAACTGTTTGATGTTTTAGGCCTGTACGGTTTCAACGGGTCAACACCACCTATCTCAAAGCCTAACCCCGAATTAAAATTACATATTATCGGCTCGTTCAATCCTGTGTGTTTACCACCAGTCTCCATATCTTTTACTTTTTCTACGTTTATCCAAGTGTTATATTTCATTTTAGGGTCTTTTACTAAGCGATGAATAACAAAGAAATCATCACAACGGTTACTAAATGCTTTACCGCCTTCAATATGGTCCTTCAAAGGCGCTTTTAAATTACCCTTCCATTCGCCTTCAGTATAAACATTTGCACCCCTACCGCTTTCTGTATTCGGGTGCGTGTTTATGTATAAAGTCATTCCCGTAAAATTAACCATTTGCCGTGCTTTATTCATAAATTCGTAGTTGCCTTCGTATGTCATTTGCCTGTCTAACCCCGTGAACGGATCAATTAATCCTACTTTACATTCGCTTTCTTCAAATATCTTTAACAATTCTTCAGGCTTATATAATTTTGAGTTGTCTACAAATTGAAAGTATTGTTCTAAGTAAGTTGAATAACTCATTATCTCATCTTCAGTAAGTGTTTTAAATTGTTGTCCTGAATACATTTGAATTAAGTCTCTTAATATTTGACCTTTTTGATTTTCACCACTCCAAATACAAAATGTTAATCCGTGTTTTAGTGCAAGTGTTAGAAAGTACCAATTTATCCAATACGTTTTACCTACATTGTCATGGCCTAAAATAATATTTAGTTGCTTAGGCTTGAATCGTAAATAGTCGTCTAATACGCAGCCTATTTCTAAGCCTTGTTTTATTTTACCATTACGGTAATTTAAAAGATAGTCTAATGAATCTCCAGCACTCTTTAACATAAACCTTGTTTTTTAGCTAAATAATATTCAGGCGGGTTCGGGTCGTTGTCTTGATCGTATTGTTTAGGGTTTCTATTATACCAAGTTCGTAAGCGTTGTTCTATACCAAATGTTTTTTCTTTTTCAAATCTAAGCTTTTTATCTTTTTCACCGTGTTCACTCCAGTAATCGTAAAAATCCCTAAGCATCTTTTTAGGATATTCATTTACATACAAAGTAAGCGAATCGTAAAACTTGCTTTTACGTTCTTCTATACTTTCTATTACTTTATCTTTTACATTTACATTATCATTAACAGCTATTTTTGCTATACCTTTTATGCGTTTGCTATCTTCTGCTACGTTTTGCCATCTTTTGTTAGCTCCAGCTTTACCTGCTTCGCTTCGTTTTTCCTTTGTTTCTTCGTATTTTACTAAGTCTCTTTTCAATTGTTGTTGAATAGGAGTAAATCCTAACTTAATAATTAAATCGTCTGTTTGTGGATTCTCATCGTTTACATAAGAAAATATAAACTTAATTAATTCACCAGCTTTTTCATTTGGTAGTTGGTCAAAAATTGCTTTTTGGTCCGCATACAAAATAAATCCTTTTTTGTCTTTTGCCATAATTCTTAAATTAAAAAACCCCCTCAAATCCGCTGGAGTCTCACGTCAGTTTCATTGAAGGGGTTAATAACTTCTTTAGGTTAACTATTTTTGAGACTCTAACCGTACGCAAATATAATAATTATTTTGATTTAAACATACACAATCCAATAAATGTACTTCTGTGATTTCTTAAATTTCCAATTATCATTCTATTGTAATTTGTCGAATTATAATATGAAGGAATACTATTATTTTTTTCTAATCCAACGTAAAAATGATGTTCATTATATGATAAATCTCTATAACCTTGTATTGTTTCTTTAGTAGGAAATTTTATTCGAATATCTTTTTTTAAAAAATTAGAATAGCTTTTATTTTGGAGACTTGTTTGAATTGAATATTCAGTACCTTCAAATAAATCTATTTGCGTATCGTTGACATAATGTTCATTTAATTCAGCACGTATAGTTTTATTTGAAATATCTATTACACCCATTGATAATTTATCTTCGTTTAATTGATTTATTGTAGTAATTGGTATTTTATTTAATAAATCAGACGTTTGTTCTCGGTCATACATTCCTATTTGCTTTATAAATTTAGGCTTATAACTATTTTCTCTTTTACAAGTCATTGGTTCAACTTCTACTAAATATATTCCGTGTTTTTTCATTTTAAATAATTCTACTGGATACATTCTAACTAATTCATTTGTATCTAAATTTAATCCAATAGTGCAATGAAAAACACCTTTTAATTTATTATTATGTTCCCATTGAGCGATAGCAATTTGTAGGAATTTAATTTTCATCTGCTAAATGTTTTAAATGGTCTCCATGACAACGTAACGGGGCGCAATGACATCCTAATACTTTACCTTTTAAATCTTTAATTTTATTATGTAAACTTCTTTTATGCTTAAAGTATTCAATATAACCATCACAAACTTGATCTCTATTTCCGTCTGAATCTAAAAAAAACGGATTGCCAAATTCACTATACCTATCAATTTGTTTGTATATACCTTTATCTTTAGCGTATTTTAAAACGTGAAAGTGTACGTTCATATTTATTACAATCGTTTCGCCTTTTTCAATTTTATCTAACATTTCTCTTTCTTCGAATGAAATTGGATTTTCATTTACTTTTGTTTCTACTCGTTGTACAATTTTTTGTTTATATTCTTCAGCTTTACGTTCTTTGATTTCTTTTGCTTTAGCTATTATATCAGCTTCAGTTTGTGCTACAAATGTCGGTTCTGCTTTTGCTATTAATTGTACATCCGATTTATTTAATTCAGACTTACCTTGCAATACTTGTTGTTTAAGTTCTTCGCTTAACTTATCAACTCCTTTAGCAAATTGTTCATTACGTTTTACTTGTGCTTCTCCAATTCCAACTTCTTTAGCAATTTTTTCGGCAGTTGTTTGCTTTGGATCATTTTGATCTATACCAACTGTATATTGGTTTCCTTTAAAACTATCTTTAGCCTTCTCATTTTCATATCTTTTACCAATCAAATAATCTTTTTGTTCTTTAGTTATATTCCTTCTACCTAACTGGTTTAAAATCATCCATTCAATAACATCTTCTTCGTCTTTAAAATGCTTCGACTTTGTTTGAAAGTCTAAGTTCCATTTATTTGCTATTTCGTAGCGGTTGTGTCCGTCTATTATAAATCCGTTCCAAGTTAAAATAGCTTCACGTATTCCTTCAGCTAAACAATTTTGTTCAAGTTGGTTAAATTCTTCGCTTGTTAAAGGCGGTATTAACTTTTTAAATTCTTCTTTAATTTCTAACATAATTTTTTTTTTAAATAAAAAAAGCAACAGCCTTTCGTGAATGCAGCACTACTCAGCTATTGCTTTAAATTTCTTTTTTTAATTAAAAGTTCCTGCATTGAACTATACGAAAATACGAATTATTTTTTAATCAAATTCGTTGTTTATCCAAATTTTTATTAATTTTCTTTTCCAGTATTTTTCTATTCTTAAATTCCTTACCATTAATGGTTGGTGTCTAAACCTTGTTAGGTTTCTGCGTTTCTTCATTCGTTTTTTCATTTTCTTCCGTAATTTAATCCTTCAATAAATTGGTGCCTTACTTTAATATCAATCCTTGCTTTAAAGTTAAAATACTCATATATACTGCCCTCGTAACCGTAGCTAATTTTACGTCCGTGTTCTTTTATAGAATTAAAATATTTGCGTTCGTCATTTGATAGCTGCCTTGATTGTATTCCAATTCTGCGATAAACGATACTAAAACACGTACCATGAATCTCCTCTGATATTACAACAGCAAAAGGAACTTTTAATAAATACAATTCTTCAATTAGATTTTCCATTAAAGTAATTATATATTAATCCAATACAAATACTTAAGAACCCAACTCCAAAAAGCAATAAAGCCATTTTTGCTTCTTCTGCCATTCTATTCTGATTTAAAGGTTTCACCAATCTTTAATAATTTATCTTCTATTATTTTAAGTATATCTAAATATTTCTCACCTTTTTGAGAATTTACATAAGTGTTATATTTTTCAGAGAAATAATTTCTTAAAAGTATTAGTTCTTGTATTGAATATTCCATTCTATTCTGATTTAAAGGTTATTTTTTATTTCTGTTTTCCAAAATTTTGTTTTAGATGTTTGCCTACCTTCTTTGTTCCAAGTTGTTAACTCAAATTTTTCAGCAAATAATACATCAAACATTGCTAAAATCCTAAAACAAAATATCATTTTTAATGCTTTCATTCTATTCTGATTTAAAGGTTACTTTTAATTACTAACTTCAATTCTCCGTTAATATCGGATTCTACTTCTTCGTGAATTTTATCGACGTACTTTTGGCTAAATTCTATTTCGTGCCATTTATCTGCCGTTAGAATGCTTTTCTTTTGATTGTGGTACGTTTCTACTCCCGAACTAATTAAAGCGCTTAAATCACTTAAAATAGATATTAAATCGCCTTTTTCAGTCCACTCAAATGAAACTGTAACTTGTTTCGTTCGTTTTTTCTTAATTTGCCAGTTCATTTTGTGTAATTTATTATTGCGTCTAAATAATCATTGTACAGCTTTTCGTTGAAGCTCCCACCCTTATCTTCAGGGCAAATTTTATTCATCCACTTGCGCTTTAAATATGTTACGTTAGGCCTGTGCGGAAAATAGGTATTAACCACGTTTTTAATTTTTGACTTCATGTTTTTTAGATTTAGAAATTAATACTAAAGATAAACAAATTACTCCTATTCCTAAAAGTAAGTAACTTTCGTAAGTGTAACCCAACAAAATAATTACCGAGTTAATTAAAATTCCTGTTCGTTTTTTCATAGTGTTTGTTTTAATGTTTCTACAAAATTAATATAATTATTTAATATAACAACTATTTTCACAAAATATTTTTAAATAAAAAACAAAACCCCTGATTTCTCAAGGGTTTCATCACACAAAACAAACAGAAAGATTTTATTATTTTCCTATTTTAAAACGTCTTAAAATAAATTTAACTACTCTTTTAGCTATCAGTTTCCAAATACCGCCTTTAGATTCGACTTTCACCTCTAACCCTTCAGCGGTCTTGGAAATATCTATATCAATGTTTTTAGAATCCAACTTGAACTCTTTATTTACTTCGTCTTTTAGTACGTGAATATCTACGTTTTTAGTATCTATATCCAGCTTTATATTGGTACCGTCTTTTTCTAAGTTAACGTCTATTCCTTCAGTATCTATTTTTATCTTTTTCTTTGCCATCTTAAAATTCGTTTATTAACACAATACTTGTTTTGGGGTATCGTTTACAAATATTTACTACCTTTTCGTAATCAGCATTGTTATTCAACACTAAGCACCCCTCACTCCAACCGCCTATTCTTGTTGCTACTTGCTTACTGCCTTGGTTATATGTAGCGCCGTGAATATTCATGTAAATAATATCTTTTTTTATCTCGGTGGTAGGATTCGTTTTAAGGTCGTTTGTAAAGTCTCTACGATACGGAACACCTTTCATTTGTCTAAGTGCTGGCATTTTGCCTTTATGAAGCCCGTAAGCATACGAATCGTAATACCACGCTCCAGCCTCCATAACAGCAGTACCTTTGTTTCCTTTGTTGGTAGTGCATGAAGTAACCATTATAAACTGGTCAAGCTGAAACATATATACCTTGTCATCGAAACGGTCATTAGTATCTTCTTTTGAACGTACAAATAACAACCAAGGCTCACCAGGAAAACCATTAAAAGACGGTAGCGCCTTTACATGGTCTAAAAGCTCTTTATCTGTATAACTTCTTACCATAAATTATTTTTTCGCTAATTTACGACTTTTACTTTCAAGTACTGCAACAGTATCGTTTTTTTCACTTGGTAACGGTGGCTTCTTTTCCTCAATCGGCTGCCTATTAATAGTTTCGTTTTTTTCTAAGCAATTGTAAAGTCTGTCTTTAACGTCTTGCACCTCAAAGTGTGTGTACGTTAGCCATAATGCAAGAACTCCTAATGCTCCATGCTTTTTAATTACGTCAATAAATTGGTTTATAGGTATCATTTTAATTAGTTTTCAATTGGTGGAAATGGTGAAGGCTTAGGCTCAAACGGACTCAAAGGAATATCTAACAAATAATTCCATTCAGTCTTAGCTACGTCAACCGCATCCTGCTCACTTAAAAATAAAAAATATACATCGTTAATATCCTGAACGAAATTAAAAAATGTATCAGCATCAAAGAACACTCCTTGTAGTTCTTGTGCTTGTTGATTTGTTACTATTCTACCTTCCATTATATTTGTCTTGATAAAGTTGTTTGAAATGCTTGAACTGCTGTGTAAAAGTTAGCTGCATCAGCATCTGTTAAACCATCACCTATTGAAGCAAAAGCACATTGTTTGGTTGTAAATGCGGCTGCTGTACCTACGTTATTATATGCACCTATATATGTATTAATGTTTGGTATTGCATTTGATGCAGCAGTTCCATTTACCAATTTAGTTCCTTGTTTCCACCCGTCAATATCATTTGAAGATTGTCTATTGGCAATATAAAAACCTCTTGAATCTAAATCAGTAGCTGTAGTAAATCCAGTTTGATTTATTAAAAAATATGTCGTATTACTTGTTCTTATTTCAAGTAAAGAATAATTAGTGCCTGGTTGCATTACTCCAATTTCTACTTCTGCTCCATTGCTATTAGTTCTTGAATAGTAACTTAAATGCGCTGAATTTAATCCTAATGAAGTAGAAAATTTTAAAAATGTATCTGCATAAGTATTTAAAGGCGTCATTCCTGTTGAACTATGTGTCCATCCACTTGCAAAAGTTAATCTAAATGCAGCATCTAAATCTCTTGGGTCTTTCAAGTTCCATTTATGACTTGAAGCAGAACCACCTACTATTGGATAAATTGCTTTCATCTTAGCCCAAATGTTATACCCTTTTAAGTCAACTACTAATTGATTAATAGCACTTTTTTGCGTGTTATCAGTTATTCCAGCAGCTGTTATAAATGCTTGTGCATCGGCATCTGTTGATGCTGTCGGTGTAACTGTATTTGAATCAGCATTTGCACTACCTAAAACATTTGTAGCTGTTACAGTACATTTTATTGACTGTCCTACATCAGCAGTTACAAGTGTATAAGTTGAATTTGTCGCGCTTGTTATATTGTTTCCGTTGCGTTTCCATTGGTAAGTATAAGTAGGAGAACCAGTCCAAGTACCCGTTGAACAAGTTAACGTTTGACCTTCTTGGGCGGTTCCAGTAATAGCTGGTGCAACCGTGTTTGTAGGAGCATCACCACCGTCTATATCAGTAGCGCCACTCCATGAAGTAAGCTGCGAAGAACCCCAGCCTATTGAATTATTAATAGCGCCTTTGCCCCAACCTATCGAATTATTTACAGAGCCATCGCCCCAGCCATTTTCATTTGCCATAATTACGTTGTTATATCGTCATATAAATACCACTCATTAACATCCCTTTTTACCAATGTAGCTATTGAATATTGAGCAGTAGTTTTATTTTTACCACCGTTACTTCTTATTGTAACCGTACTTAAAGGACTTATTGTTACTTGACCTGTTCCTAATTGCGCTATTTTAATTTCTGTTCCTATTGGAAATGGTACATTAACATTTCTTGGAACACTCAAAGTTACTGCTGTGCTTTTATCCATTTCTACAATCTTATACGCATCTGTCAAAACAAGTGTATAATCGTTAGTTTGATTGTTAAAACCTCTATTATGTATTTCACTACCTAAAACGTACTTACTTGAAAATACACCACCGCCATCGTCTTGTGCAATCGCAACACGGTCTGAAGCTACTAAATTACTTCCTTTCGCTGTTAATTGACTTATCTTTACGTTCGCCATTTTGCTTGTTTAAATACGTTATTAATTTCTTTATGTTCTCTTGTTTCGGTTTATATTTCTTCATAAATACCAGCCTTGATAATTATTATTTGTGTCCGGGTACATATCTCCATTACTGTTAGAATTGTACTCAGGAAATTTATCGTTATTAAAACTTATATGTTCAATAAATCTTTCAGTATAATGCTGTGCAATACTTCGCTCTTTCTCAATTAAAAAGTCTATTTCGTTTTTTTCTACGTTAGTTGCGTTTTCTGAATTGTGTTTGTACACCCCTTTATTTGCGATTGTATAAGCTGCAAATGGCAAATATTCTACCATAGCCCAATGAATCAGCATTTGTTTTATATAGTTGACTAACAAATTATTGTAGTCTGTTGGAATAGTGTAAATCGCATCCACCGTAATTTCAGCATCGTCATTACCACCGTCAATTACAATCACGTCTCCTACTTTGTAACCCGTTCCAGCTGTGTCAATAGTTGCATCCGTTACAAGTCCACCCGTGTCTGTTATGTCTAAAGTTAAACCCGTTCCAGTACCACCCGTAGTAGTAACACCCGTTGCAGTAGTGTATCCCGTTCCTTGATTGCTTACAGTAATTGTAGTTGGTATTCCTGAAGAAGCTAACGTTATTTCAGATTGAATTTTTTGAAGTAAGTCCGTTCCTAAGTAGTTTTGAATGTGAATGTCTTGCGCTATTTTAACGTACTGAATAAAATTATCAGTATCTACGTTGCCATTCATAGCAGTAAACTTTACAACGTCATTTCTTGTTATTAGTAGAGCTTCAGCCATTATCGTGTAATTTTTCTTTTAGGTTGTGGGTTACTTGGTAAAAATCCATAGTTAGGCATATCAACAGGTCTTTTACTTACTTTAGCGTCATTCTTTACAACGTACCCTAATTTTTCAGCTTTACGTACCGCTACTTGTTTTAATTCCTCACTGTTCACGTCAATAGCTTTACCACTAAATGTAGCGTACACTCTTTTATTCCAACGGTGATGGCAATTACCACCGCCTTTGTAAAACCAAATTGAATACGTATCTGCACCATTCGGGCCCCAACCAGCATTAACTACTTCAGAACCCATTTTAATAATATCTTCCTTACGATATATTTTATTAGCTGACATCATTTTTCTACAAAATTCACGTTCCGCATTTTCAGCACCAGCATAAACATACCGAGTTAGGAATTTTACACCGTCTATTACTTCGTCTTGTGCGCTTCTTATATTTGGTCTGTTGTCGCCAGTTGAAACTAAGTTAACTATTTTACTCAAAAAAGACGTTTTAAGCTCCTTAGAGAGAGTTTCATTCTCTTTGTCGTCTAAGTCATAGTCAACAGGAAATTCGTCTATTAGAATTGAGTTTTCGGGTTCATCTTCACCTAAGCTAATTAATGCTTCAGCTATCTTAAAATCTTTGCTTAGTTCCGTACCCGTTTCTTCAGCAACTTGTTCTTCAGTTTGTGCGTTTTCTAAATCTACAAACTCCAAAGGCTGTAATGTTTTAAAGAATAACTTTAAACTAACACCGTTGTAAGCTAAAATTTTATCAAAGGCTTCTATTATTTGGTCTTGAATAGGCTTTATAACCATGTTGTCAAACAAAATAGAAGCGTTTTTTATCTCATCAGCATTTGAGCTAAATCCATTTGTAGAACCTAACCCGAAAAGCAAAGGACTTGTAATGTTGTGAGCTAACATAATCTTTTTTACGCATTCCTCACTTAAGTATGTGTAATGGTCTGGCGCATCGTTTAACGGTAAATCGTCAACAGTAGTTTTTGATTCTTGGTTATTATTAAAAGCTACAATTACTTTTTGACCTCTTGAGCCAGTTAATTGGCTTAAAACTTTACCTTTAATTATTTGCTGTTGTTCTTCAGTAGGTACACCGTTGTTAAAATTGACTACCTTAGTTCCTGAAAAGCCGTTCTGTACTTCGTTAATTAAATAATCAGCTATTTCTTCCTCTAACTTTGCGTATGGCAATCCACCTTGATAGTCAGGCAAAGAATAGTATTTCATTCCAACAGCGTAAGGCTTCGAATAAAGTATTTCTACTTGCTCATTTGAATATCCAAACGCTGGTATTCTTTTAGGAACGTAATTACGTGTATCTTCCCAGTTATCTGAATAGTAATATCCTTCTATTTCTCCGTCTTTATTGCACTTTTCAGCTCTTAATAAATTAACGGGTATATG
>Ga0222712_10006177_pt1 | contig 11879 bp, 10 predicted proteins | sample C33_657DmetaG_FD_165043 | JGI IMG/M metagenome (GOLD analysis project Ga0222712, IMG submission 165043) | Estuarine water microbial communities from San Francisco Bay, California, United States - C33_657D | ecosystem: Environmental > Aquatic > Marine > Unclassified | place: USA: California... | reverse complement strand
GGACAAAAAACATTGCAAGATAAAGCATCGGCATTAGATAGAATCAACGTAAGAAGATTATTGATTGCTGTGAAGAAATTTATTGCATCTACATCTAGATATTTAGTATTTGAACAAAATACTTCTGAAACGAGAAGCAGATTTATCAATACTGTAACTCCTTATTTGGAATCAATTCAACAAAGACAAGGCTTATACGCTTTCAACGTTGTAATGGATGACACAAATAATACACCAGATGTAATTGATAGAAACATATTAGCGGGAGCTATCTTCCTCCAACCAACAAAGACAGCGGAATTTATTGTAATAGATTTCAACATCTTACCAACTGGAGCAAGTTTCTCAGCATAATATGGGAAAGAAATAAATTGAATATTTATTAATATAAATTAAAAGGAAAGAAAAATGGCAGATGATTTAATATTATCGTATGATAAAATGACTTTCGCTCAGTTTGAGCCAAAGATGAAGAATCGTTACTATATGGAAATGGCAGATACTGGCATTCCAGCATATATGGTAAAGGCGGCAAATAGACCAGAAATTCAGTTTCAAACTGTAAAGATTGACCACATTAACGTTTATAGAAAACTTAAAGGTAAAGGTGAGTGGCAAGATTTAACTATCACACTTTATGACCCAATTGTACCATCAGCAGCACAATATGTAATGGAGTGGGTACGTTTATCACATGAATCTATTACCGGTAGAGATGGATACGCTGAATTCTATAAGAAAAATCTTAACTTCTATATGTTAGGACCTGTTGGTGATAAAATTGAAAAATGGACTATTATGGGTGCATTCATTTCAAGAGCGGCGTTTGGTGAACTTGATTTCTCAAGCGAAAACGAACCTGCAACAATTGAATTAACTCTTACATACGATTACGCTATATTAGAATACTAATAACCAATTTAGATATAATAAAGGGATACTCAAAAGGTATCCCTTTTTTTATTTCAAATTTTTTAAATTTATGTATTTATATATACAAACAAAATAAAACACAAAGTTATGAGTGAAAAGCAATTTGATTTTCCTACACAGGTATTGGAACTTCCATCAAAAGGAAAACTTTACCCAAAAAACAACCCATTATCCTCTGGTAATATTACAATAAAGTATATGACGGCAAAGGAAGAGGATATTCTTTCATCTGCAAATTTAATTAAAAAAGGTATTGTTTTAGATAAACTTTTTGAATCAATTATAGTAGATGATGTTAATATTGATGATATTTTAATCGGTGATAAAAACGCAATTGTTCTTGCAACAAGACTTTTGGGATATGGGCCAAATTACAAAATATCGTTTTATTCTAATAAACTTGGCAAAACGATTGAAGCAACTGTAGATTTATCTGAAATCAGAACAAAAGATATTGATGTATCGGATATTGCAAATATCAATGAATTTGAATTTGAAACACCGGTTGGTAAAAATAAATTAACATTTAAGTTACTTACACATGGTGATGAAAGAGCGATTGATAAAGATATTCAGGCATTAGAAAAATTAAATAAAGATACTTCATTTGAAATTACAACACGATTGAGATATATGATTAAATCGGTTGATGGTAATACCGATATTGGTAGAATTAATAAATTTATCAATAATGAATTTTTAGCTAGAGATAGTAAAGCATTCAGAGATTATGTTAAGAAAGTTTCACCTGATATGAACATGGTATTTAAATATACACATGAAGATGGTGAGGTGGAGGAGGCGCCTATTCCAATTGGAGTAGGGTTTTTTTGGCCTTCCGAGGAATCATAGTGTTCATCTACATACTCAAATATTTGAAATGGTTGAATATAGTAACGGGTTTACAATCATGGAGCTATATAAAATGCCAACATATTTAAGAATGTTTTATTATGATAAATTAGTAGAATCTAAAAAGAAAGAAGCGGAAGATGTTAAACAAGCACAAAAAGGTAATACATCTTCAAAAGTTAGGATTAAGAGATAGTCCTAACTTTTTCTTTTAATAGATATTTATAGTTTGAATAAGTGTAAATAAACGTAAAATGGCAAAAAAATATAAAATATCAGAAAACAACTTACAAGAGTTTTGGGGATTGTTTCGTAGTAACAAAACACCTGAAAAACTTCAAACCATTGTAAACAATGACCCGGTGTTACAAAAGTTACAATCTGATTTAAGAAAGATACACGATAAAGCCGCTGATTATTTGGATAAAGTAAAGAAAGATGAGCCGGATATTTATCAGTATTTGCAAAAACATGGATTTGTAAAATAAAATTTTTGTAAATGGCAGATGTAAGAAGTTTATCCGCTCAAGAGCTAGAAAGACAAAATCAATTACTCAAAGAGCGAGAGCAGATTGAACAGCGAATAGAAGAGCGAAATAAAAGAATGGCTGTTGCTGGGCAAGAAGAAATCAAGCGTCTCAAAAAAAGAAATGAGGAAGATAAAACTCATGGTAAAAATTTAGACGAACAATTAAAGAGTTTAAAAGAAGTTGAGGATAAAGCAAGTGATTATGTAAAGTTTTGGGCGGATGCGGCAGAAAAGCAAGAAGATTTTTGGGAAACCTCAAATGATTTTGCAGCATCATTTGCAAAAATGACACCAAAAGTAAGAGAGCTTTTAACCGATTCTAATAATGGTGGTAATCAATTTGCAGCAATAACGGCTAGAATATTAAGTCTTAAAAAGCAGGAAATAAATGCATCTGGAGACGAGTTAGAATCGCTACAAGAAAGAAGAAAAGCATTAGAAGGTATAAGAAGTACACAGGTAGATGCGGCTGAAGGATTAGCAACCGAAAGAGAAAATGTGTTTGGTATAACGGATGCACAAAGAAGAAGACAAGAGTTTCAGGCATCTATTATAGGAATGAATGAGGAAGATAGAAAATTATCAGAACAAATATTCGAATCAAACGAAAATTTATTAAAACAACAGGAACGATTAGTTGAATTACAAAAACAACAAGACCAATTAACACAGGCATTGCCGGAAGGATTGCAATCCGCATTAACTGTTGTAAAGGATATGATAAAAGGGATTGCAGCTGGTTTAGGCCCTATTGTAATAATGGGTGCATTATTTGCAGCCGCATTATCATCGTTTACTGAAATACAAGAAGCAAGCAAGAAGTTTAGAGAAGAAACTGGTTTAACAAATTCACAAACAAAGCAAATTCAAAAAGATGCACATAGTATTGGAGTTGATTTTGCTAAATTGGGTGTGGATGCTGGAGTTGCATATGATAGTATTGCGGCATTCAAAGATGAATTTGGGGATACAGTCCCAGTATCAAAAGCAGTAGCGGCCAACGTATCTGTGTTAAACAAAAACTTTGGAGTTGCACAAAAAGATGCGGCCGCCGTTAATATGATTTTTCAAAGTATGGCGGGCCTATCTGCTGAAACTGCACAAGGAGTTTCACAGCAAGTAGCTGATATGGCTAAATTATCTGGTGTTGCTCCATCGCAAGTGTTTAAAGATATAGCAGACTCGGCGGCAGATACATATACTTATTTTAAAGGTGATGTAACTCTTATCGCTAAACAGGCTATCGAAGCTAGACGATTGGGTACTACATTAAAAGATGTATTAAAAACAACTGAAAGTTTATTAGACTTTGAACACGGTATTGAAAAGGAATTAGTTGCAGCAACTTTTGTTGGTGGACAATTTAATTTATCACAAGCTAGAGCTTTAGCATATGCCGGAAGACACGTTGATGCACAAAAAGAATTATTAAGACAAGTTGAGAGAAGTGGTAAGTTTGCTGACCAAGATATGTTTACTAAAAAGGCGTTAGCAGATGCTACTGGTAAAACGGTTGAGGAATTGACTAAGCAAATTCTTATGCAAGAAAAGCTTGGAAATCTTAGCGAAGAGGAACAAAAAAGAGTCTCGGATGCTATGGATAAGGGATTGGATATTACTAATATGAGTGAAGACCAATTAAAAGCAAAAACACAAGAATTAGCAAAACAAGAAGAAATAGCTGATAAGATAACTCAAATGGAAAATTCATTTAAAGGTATCGTTGCAGCTGTTGGCGAAGGATTGTTACCATTAATGGAGGCGTTAGCACCAATAGTAACTACTTTAGGAAATGTATTTGGTGGGATATTTGGCGCATTAAATTCAATACCAGGTCTATTCCCTGCACTTATTGGTGGATTGACAACAATGTATATTTTAAGTAAAAAAACAGCATTGTTAAAAATGAAAGAAGCAATAGCATCCATTTTTGCCGGTAATTCAAAATTAGGACCATTGGGATTGATAGCAGCGGGTGCTGGTATAGCTTCTTTGATGGCGTATATGGGTAGTGCAAGGGTTAGTGATGCTGGGGATGTACTATCTCCTGCAAATGGTAGAACTCAAATATCAACAAAAGAAGGTGGTTTAGTACAAATATCTCCAAACGATGATTTAGTAGCTGCTCCAAATGCAATTTCAAAATTGAATGAAGCATCGAGAATGGCAAATATGTCAAATATGGGTAGTGGAATGCAAGCCGGTGGATTGAATGCAAATAGTGGCGTAAACGCTTTGATAAATGAAGTGAAAAAATTAAGAGAAGATATGGGGTCTGGTAAGATTAAAGCAAACGCATTCTTGGATGGTATGAAAATCACATCGGGTATAACAAATGTATCTGAAAATTCTACGAGAAACAATTTTAGTTACGGACAACGATAAGAAAAAATAAATAGAAATAATGCCAACTTTAGAAGAATTATTTAAAAATAAAGTAATAACCGAAGGACCGAATACGGGAAAAACTGCGGAAGATGCATATGCTATTAGAAACAGTAAAGATTTACCTATACAATCTTCAAATTTTTTATTAAGAGGGATTAATAAAAATACAAATCCTAGTCTTTTGGGTGGTGTTATTAGGAGTTTTGATTTCGTTGGAAAGATAAACGAAAGAAGAAAAAAGTTTAGTGTTAAAGATGGTGAATCATTTGTAGAGCAAGAGCAGGTAGGTTTACAACAATTTGCAATTACTGCAAGACCTCTAATTTATGGTGGAGATATTTTCAGAATTCTAAATAAAAGAACAACAAGTTTAAGTTATATTAAACAAAGAGCTAATTTAAACAACGGTCTTTTTGGTATTACTGATACTATTGCAAATGCAGCGGGTAATATGGCAAATGATTATATTAATAATTTATTTGCTGGTAAAAAAGGAAAAGATGCATTACCACCGGCACCGGATTTAACTGCGGTTGGAACACAATTGGCGGTAAATGTGGCAGATAGATTATTAGGCTCAATTTTACCAATGCCAATGGTCCCTTCGAAAGTTGCGGAAGAATTGCAATCAAGAGGTGGAAATGGAAATACTAAAAAGGCAACTGAATTCAACAGAGAATATAATAGAGATAAGGCTATAACAATATTAGCAAACTCATCAAAAGTTCCTGGATTTTTTGCAAATCTTTTAAAAGAAAATAAAAACCTATTATCTCAAACGGGTGGAGTAATTCAATCTACAGTAGCTGGAATCGCATCTGGGCTTGTAAAATCCGGTGTAAGGTCACTGGTAACCGCAGGGATAAATGCTGTAACAAAAAAGAAAATTTCTGCAAATAAATTACAAGCAAGTAGTGGTGTTCCTACAAAAACACCATTGGGTAAAGAAGAAACTCCTTGGTCAAGTTATAACCCATATGGAAAATCTGCTGATTATGAAAGTATTAGACCATTAAGCGAACAAACTACACTTAAAGCGATTTTTTTACAAAGAGTAGCTGAAGCATTAAAAGCAGACCCGAATATAAAATTACCGGCATCTTCGCCGGCTACATCTACAAAACAAGCGGATGAAGACCTGTTAAATTTTATAAATACTGAACCAACATCAAAGAGCAGTGACAAAACTATTATTGCTAATTCAAGAGATGCTAGAAGAGGAATGTCAACAAAAGGTGATGTAATAAATTTATCGGATGATGTGGTTTATAGTGGTGTTGAAGTTGTTGATTCAAATACCAATAAATCTTTTGATGATTTTGATTTTATTCCTTTAAAATTTTATTCGGTTGGATTGGATAAAACAGTTCAATTTAGATGTACGGTAACCGATTTTACCGAAACTTTTACACCATCTTGGGAGACTCATAAATTTATAGGAAATCCATTTCCATTTTATACCTATGATAGTATTGAAAGAACTTGTACTTTTAGTTTTAAAGTTTTTTCTTTGAATTTAGTTGAACATATGAACGTTTGGAAAAAACTTGATTTTTTAGGAAAATTAACTATGCCACAAGAATTTAAAGGAGCATCTGGAGCAGTTGTTCCACCTATTATTAAATTTACATTAGGTGATTTGTATGTTGCAAAACCCGCAATTGTTGAAACACTTTCTTTTGCAATTAATCAGGATAGTCCTTGGGAAATTGGATTAAATGAAAAAATAGCAAATGGTACACAAATGTTGCCTATTCCAAATATTGGCGGCTATGCTGCTTTTATTGAAAATGAATTGACATCAAAAAATCATAAACTTCCAATGATAATGGATATTGATGTATCGCTTAAATTCTTAGAATCAAGACAGACAATTGAAACTTCAAATCTATATGGTTATGAATTACCTGCAACATACGAAAGTAAAGACCAAAAAACAGGTAAACCGGTTCCACCTAACTATACAAAAGTTTAATAAATGAGTGTATATAGTACAGCGCCTGTAAAAAATGATAAAGGTGGTGAAAAACCCGCAAATAAAACCACAACCACGACCAATCCGAATGGGACGACCACTCAAAAAATTACATACGGGGTAGTATCGGATTTTTATTATCAGAATAGAGGTAAATTGTTTGATTCAGAATCTGGACAATATTTAAGTGCTGCTGATTTTCATAAAAAAATGATATCAGGAGCTGCAGGAGTAGTATATAATACATTATTATTAATAACGGTTGAGGGAAAGGTTGCTCAAATTAGTTTAAACGCCGGAAGAATAACCGCATCAACAGTTAGTTTAGCAGCGGATGATGTGAATGTTTTAAGTTCATTGGGAATAAGTGTAACTGCGACCTTACTTAAACCATCATTTGCTTCATATAAATTTACAAATCCTACACTTGATAATACATCTAAAAAACTTTTAAGCTCCGTTGACCCCACGGAAAGACTTGTGGGAGAAGCGATACAAGGATGGACAAATTTTGGTGTTAGTCTACATAAAAAATATCACCATTTACCGGCTATAAAGTTTGGAACACCAGATGTTAAAGGTCACGTTCCGATGCAAATTACTTACCCGTTTGTGGGCTTACAATTAGTTGAAGCAGGTGGTACAAAAAAAATAGCAAAAAGTATAGTACCTGGATACAAACACCACTACGAACCATGGGCTAATGGACATGGTGAGCAGAATCAATCTCACCTTGAAATAAATAACTATAATCCAACAAATCCAGAAAATGTCGCATCAACGAATGGTGTTGCAACAAATTTTGGAATACAAAGAAATACGGTATTACAAAAAAATCTGGTAGATAACGTGCGTTTAGCACCGAGATTATTAGGACCTAAGCCCAAAAGTGAACTACAACAACTAGAAGGATTTATAGCAGAATTTGATACCAAAAAAGCAAAAGATATATGGATTCAGAGATTAGATAGGATATTTCAACCTGAAGCATATGCAAGTTATGATAAAGCGATAACAGCGTTGAAACAACTTAAGGCCAAAGAAAAAAAATCAGGTTTTGAAAAAGTAACAAGTGGAGTTGTAGATTTAGTATATGAAGTAGTTATAAAAGATATTGTAAAATCAATAGCAAAGATTGGAAAGGGGTATTCTGGATCACAAAAATTAGCTTCCGGGATAGATTATAACAATACAGTTATTAACCAGTTAGCAAAGTATAAAACTGATTTGGAAGCGGCAGGTGGACAATTTATAATTGAACCAAATGGAAATTTTATGGTTAAAACACCTGTGAAGAAAGAACAACAGGCGGAATTAACTACTACGCAACTTGTTACAACAACAAGTGTTAATAGTGGAACAACTGGCACTAGCTCGACCACCACTACAATAAATTATACTAATTATACTAACTTAAAAAATAACGAGGCGGCTATTAGAGAACTTGTAAAAGATGCTAATCGGACAGCAGCGACTGAAGCATATGTCAATTTTAAGAAGGAAAATAAAGAATTAATAAAAGGAAAATGGAATAAAGATATTCTTCCATTATTTTATACAGCAAACCCAAAATATGCACCAGCTAGTTGGTTACATCAAAGACAAGTAAATATTGGAAGACAGGCGGTTCATAATTTTTATGGAAGTAAAAAAGGTTCTTCTTTACGTGATTTTTAATACTTAATTATATGAGATATAAAAATAATTTAATAAAAAAAACAATAGACGGAAAAGAAGTTTATTTACCAAGAGTTTTGCCAGATATTTCAGAATCACCAACCGATATATATGTGGCAACTGAAACTGGTGATAGATTAGATTCGTTGGCGTACACTTTTTATAAAGATTCAAATTTATGGTGGATAATTGCTGCGGCAAATAAAATTCACAATGCCCCTATTGGATTTCCTGATGGGACAATATTAAGAATACCACTTGCATATCAGGCTATACTTTCCCAACTAGGTTATTAAAAAATAAAATATATAAAATATGTCATATCCAGTATTTGGTAGTATTAATACCGATATCTATAACAACATACAAACATCAGGTAAAGCACCAACCGGTGGAAGTGTAGATATAACACAGGCCTCATCAGAATTAGTGTCATGGGTTCGTATTATATCTGCAACCGATAGATTACAGGCTGGAAAATCTGGTTCTTTTGGATTGATACTTTATTCAAATCCAAATGTACCAATGTTTGCGGACTACCTTTCATTTACAAAGGATGCAAGTAATCAAATTACCGCGATAAATCAAACCCCTAGTCTATATGGTGGACGATATACAAGCGGTATGCTTGGTGTAGATTTTAGTGGAAAGGCCGTTTATCCGTATTTAACCCCATGGACAGGAGACCTTGTATTAAGACCTGGGCCATTAGTAACTGCTATGGATATAAAGGAAGGTAAAGACCAAATATCAAGACATTGTACATTGACTGTTAAATGTTTTTCACTTGCACAAGCTGAACTTTTACAAGAGTATTTAATGGAACCGGGACATACCCTTTTTGTTGAATATGGATGGAACACCGATGCGTCAATTGGGGAATGTATAGATACGGATACTCCTGGAACAATCATATCGGAAGCAACTGATGTTGGATTGGATTATAATTTATTACAAAATAAACGAATAAATGCATATGGTGATTACGATGCATTTTATGGATTTATAGTGGGTGGTTCTTTAACTTCGGAAAATGATATATTCAATTTAACAATTAATTTAAGAGGTGCACCTGGATTGCCAATATTTCTACAAGGTCAGCACACTATATTAGAATTGGATAAAAGTACTAAACAGGTTAAAAATGTGCCGTCTGCACAAACATATTCAATAAATGATATTGATGAGGCGGCAACTGGTGCAGATAGAGCTAAAAAAATGGGTGGTAGAAGGTATAAATGGATGTTTAACAAACTACCTGGAAATAGACAAACACCTGAAGTTAAAGCTATAATTCAAAAGCAATACGATACTGATGCATATGGTTGGTGGGATTTACTAAACTTTGATTATAAAGTTTCACAGGATGTGGCAAATGCATTGGCGGATACATTTATTACTTCTATAAAAGAATTATTTGGCCAAAAAGAATTTAGTGTTGGTGGATTAACGGTTCCAAAAGATAAATTAATTTCCGAAAACCGATACATAAGATTTGGAGTTGCACTTGACATACTTAATGCAAATAATGGATTGTGGGCGTATAAAATGGGAACTCAATCGGTTACTTGTAGAGTAAATAATTATGGATTGATTGGAGCATTTCCAAATATGTTTTCTACTAAACCGAGTAAATTAATAATACCTGGAAAAATGCCAGATTTTTATCAATATTATTGTAATCCAACTCCGGTATCAATTCAGGATATTTTGACAAAAAATTTCATTGATAATCGTGTTCAAGGAAAGGCCTTTGATGTTGGTACTAGTAAATATGTAGATACAATGTTATCATTTGTACAGGATGTAGATATACCAGGTACTCTTCCTGCCGGTACATATTATAATGGGTTTTATGAGAAGGCCGGGTATTATGGAAAATTAGAAAATTTATATATAAATTTTAATGTATTTCTAAACGCATTAAAAAACTCATCAAATAAATCAATGAGAGATGTGTTAATTGAAATGTGTAATGAAATGTCATCTGCTGTAAACTCATTTTGGAATTTACAGGTTATTGAAATACCAATGGACGGTGGTGTTAAATTACAAATAGTTGATGAAAACTGGAGAGGGTATCTTGCCAATAAGAAAAAAACCGTAAAAGAATTTTTTCATTCAGGAGAACAATCAATCTTTTTAGAAGCAACTTTGGATATAGATATTCCACAAGAAATGACGAATCAAATTGTTTTAAAAAGAGAAGATTATTCAAGTAATCCTGATTCGCACGGATTGGATATAGGTGGACTATTTGGTAAATCAAAAGATAGATTTTTTGATGAAGTGGATTATAGAAAAACACTGCTAACCACAGACCCTAGTGCAAAAAAAGGTTCAACTCCATCTCGTAAACCGGAAGATGTCCAAAAAGAAATTGATGCATTATTAGCTAGTTTGGTAAAAAAAACCGCAACATCGGGTGGACGAAGTGGAATTACATATGTAACTGATACATGGAAGGATTCCGCAGGAAATCTCGTTTATACGGAAACACGAACCGGTGGTATAGTGACTTCAAATAAATACAATCGTGGTATATCGGAAGCGGATAAATTATTGGATTTACGAAAAGAACTCGCTACCCTAACGGCCGCGGCAAAAGACGTAGCAGAGACGGCTTTGAGTACCAATTTAAATAAAATTGATGTTATACCAAATCCAATTACAAATATAATTGTACCAATGACATTAAAACCCACCGCTGGTTTTACCGAGTTCAATAAAAACTTTAAAATCTATTGTTGTGATGATACTCAATTATTTGATGTTATGAAAAATAATGCATTTGAATCATATAGTGGTATAGAAAAAACATCACATCCATTGCCAATAAAGTACACTTTTAAAATTTTGGGAAAAAGTGGTTTAAGAAGAGGAGATACTTTTAATGTTATTGGTATTCCTAAAAAATATAGAGACTATGGGTTTTTTCAAATAACACAAATGGAACAAACAATTGAAGGTAATAGTTGGTACACAACAGTAACCGGTCAATATTTTCAGCAATTAAAATCAGTATAATGGCAATAGATATTATTACATATATTAGAGCTAAATCAACAAATAGTGATGAGATTTCACAATTGGATATAAAAACATATATACCAACTCCGGATGAAAGCGATTATGCAGTAGGATATATTGTTAGATACTTTTTACAAAAGGTAAATGATTCGGATGCTACAATATATGAGATAAGTAATTATTTTCAGGATGTAGTAGAATCAAATGGGCTATATAAAATTCAATCTATAAAATGGAGAATTACCGGAACTCCACATGATATTATGGATTCTAATAAAAAATCAATCTCTTTGGCTTTGGAAAATATGCCAAAACTTTCATTATACCTTCCAAATCTTTTGCAGTTTGCAAAAATAAAATAATTTGGAAATCTAAATTATTATTCGTATATTTACATAATTATATGGGGATGCCATGGATTTGATTGCGATGAGAATGGTAGTACCACACGTAGACAGAAGTGCTAGATGTCTTTAAATCTGTACAAAACAATAA
>Ga0222712_10006175_pt1 | contig 11879 bp, 10 predicted proteins | sample C33_657DmetaG_FD_165043 | JGI IMG/M metagenome (GOLD analysis project Ga0222712, IMG submission 165043) | Estuarine water microbial communities from San Francisco Bay, California, United States - C33_657D | ecosystem: Environmental > Aquatic > Marine > Unclassified | place: USA: California... | reverse complement strand
AAGGGAGGAAACAATTCCCTTTGTATTTTGCAGTCATGGTGGGCATTCAACATCTTAAACTAGTCCAATTTAGAAATTACGTTCAAAAGCAATTTGAATTCACGCATCGTATTGTGGGTATTGTGGGTAGTAATGGAACGGGCAAGACCAATGTCTTGGATGCACTTTATTATTTATCCTTTACTAAAAGTTATTTTAACAGACCCGATGCGCAAAATGTACACCATGCTTATGAGGGTATGCGTATAGAAGGAAATTATACAATTAATAAAACAGAAGTACCTATTACTTGTATTATTAGAGAAACATTAAAAAAGGAATTTTATTTTGATGAAATTATATATACGAAACTCTCTCAACACTTAGGAAAAATTCCTTGTGTGATGATTGCCCCCGACGATGTTCAAATAATTACAGGCAGTAGCGATGAGCGTAGAAAATTAATGGATAGTTTGCTTTGTCAGATTTATCCAGACTATTTAAAATATTTAATTCAGTATAATAAAATTTTACAGCAAAGAAATAGTTTATTGAAGCAAGCAGCAGAAATGGGAAGTATTGACCCTATTTTACTTGAAACATTGAATAGACAATTAATAGAAAATGGCATACCTATTTATACTTATAGAAAACAATTATTAGACGACTTGCTTCCAGAAATATTGGTTTTGTATAATCATCTAGCAAAGAATAATGATAAAATTCATATTGAATATGAGTCTAAGCTTCATACCAATTCTTTTAATGACTTATTAGATGATGCTTATGCAAAAGATAGTGTACTACAAAGAACCACGGTAGGTATTCATAAAGATGATTTAATTATAACTATTCAAGGACAACCTTTTAAGCAAGAAGCTTCACAGGGACAAAGAAAAAGTTTATTATTCGCTATTCGACTCGCAGAATGGGAATGTATTAAAAGACATAAAGGCTTCTCGCCTATTTTATTAATGGATGATATTTTTGAGAAATTAGACGAGCAAAGAATGATTCAGCTATTAGACTGGGTAAGCCATTCAACAGACGGTCAAGTCTTTATAACCGATACCCACAAGGATCGTATGGATAATTTATTAGGGAAATATTTAGCCGATTATCAGTTGATAGAACTATAATAAGCAGTAAATTGTGCCTTCTATGGGAACATTTAAATTAGGCGAAGCACTTAAGAACTTTGTACAAGGAAGCAAATTAAAAAATGGCATCAGGTCTGCTCAAATAGAAGACGTATGGCTAGAGATAATGGGTGTGACCATTGCAAAGTACACCGATAAAATATACATCTTTAATCAAAAATTATTTATACAAACAAGTGTAGGCCCTTTGAAAAACGAATTAGGTTTTCAGAAATTACAAATTATAGAAAGGGTGAATGAGAAGATGGGTGAAAATACAGTCACAGAAGTAATTATCAAATAAGAAGCATTATTCTTAGTATACTTTTATTATTCAAACTTTACTTCTACCATTTATAATTTTACTATTCTAAATAAAACTTTTACAATTAAATTATTTGGTAGTTAGTTTCCTAAGTAATCGATGTAGCTCTTTTTTTGCATAATGGTAGAACCATTCATGACAACTAAACTTGGCCAAACGCGGGCTGCTGTTTTAAGCATAGTAATATCCCCTATTAAAATATTTTCTTTGGATAAAAATTGTTGAGCACCTGCTTTATCTGATGTAACAATATACACTAGTTTATATTTTTTGTGTAAGGAAGAAAGTAGATTCTCCCAAGGAATATTGGCTTCAATCTTGCCAGCTAATACTAAGACATAAGGAATTTCAGTGGTAAATAAGGCCTGAGTAGTATCTACCCCATTTATATTCGTAATTTCAAAATCTACAATGGCGGGAACTAATCCATTGCCTTTACTCACTACTAGTTCTTTTCTATTTTTATATACATAGGTAGAATCAAAATTCTCAGGGAAATGATTGGCATCAAAAAAGTAATCCTTGCCGTCTTTCTCGAATTCCATTTGAATGGAAACACTGTCTTTGATAGCGCCATCAGGTTGTTTCATTTTTTCTACAATATCATTACCTGCTTTATAAGGCAAGCAGTCTATAAAGGGTAAATGATCTAAAACATAATATTGCCCGTAGCCAACGCTTGTTGTAGCTAACAGTAAAACAAAAATGCCTAAATACTTATGGGTATTGGACTTGGCTTTTTTATGATTTATTAGTAAAATAACAATGGACACTAAAAGCACAATGTCTTTAATAAAGGAGGTCTTGGGGGTTAATGGAATGCAGTCACCAAAGCAACCACAGGTTTTTATTTTACCTGAAAACAAGGCATAGCCAGTAAGGAAACTAAAAAATACAATAAGACCAAGTAATAACCAAAGGGTTTGTTTGTATGGAAATTGAATGAGTAAGGCAATACCAGCTACTATTTCAAGTGTATTCATCACAAGCGCAAAGGCTAAAGTATAATCATTTAAAAATTGAACACCCCAAACATCGAAAAATTCTTGCATTTTATAGCTAAGGCCCAAGGGGTCATTGGCTTTAATTAAACCAGAAAAAATAAAAAGTAAACCTACTGTCCAACGTAAAATTTTAAGGAAGTTTTGCATACCTTATTTTTAGTGTTTACCTTCTGCCATTTGTATTAAGGCAAATGCTGAATAATTAAGAATGTCTACAAAATTGGCATCGATCCCTTCACTTATTAGTGTTTTGCCATCGTTGGTTAGAATTTGTCGAATGCGCATTAATTTCATTAAAATTAAATCGGCATAACTTTCTTGACTCATATCTCTCCAAGCTTCTCCATAGTCATGATTTTTGTCCATCATGGTGGTTTTAGCAAAAAGTACATTTTCTTGGTAAAGAGCCTGTACTTGATCAACAGGAAGTTCGTCTACTTTGGGGTCTCCCAATTTTAATTGTATTAAACCAATAACGGCATAATTTAGTATGCCTTTAAATTCAGATTGAATATCGTCCTCCACTTTCTGTGTACCTAAGTCTTGAATGGTTCTAATGCGCAAGGCCTTTATGAATATTTGGTCTACCACAGAGATAATTCTAAGTACTCTCCATGCGGTACCATAGTCCTTTGTTTTTTTAATAAAGATGTCACTGCAAGAAGCAATAGCTTGATCAAATTGTGCGGAAGTTTGACTCATTAAATTTCGTCCGATTACTTTGTTAATTAATATCTTTGAACCACTGCAAGATAATCAATTAAGCTTAAATTAAAACTATGTTTAAAATACCTGCCAAGCATTTAGACTGGCAAATTAATACCCCCCAGGTGATGGGTATTTTAAATATTACCCCGGACTCCTTTTATGCAGCGAGCAGGCATTCAAATATAGAAAGTGCTTTAATTCAAACCGAAGTCTTTATAAAACAAGGGGCTAGCATTATTGATATAGGCGCACAAAGTACAAGACCTGGTGCCAATATGGAAGGGGTGGAAATTGAAATAGAAAGGCTTGTTCCAATAGTTAAAGCCATTAGTGAAAAATATCCTCAACAACTTATTTCGGTGGATACTTTTTATGCAAGGGTTGCGGAAGCTGTCTTAGAAGCGGGTGCACATATTATAAATGATATTAGTTGTGCATGTATTGATGAAAATATATTGACTGTGGTGGCTAAATACAATGCAGGCTATATTGGCATGCATTTAACGGGCGGTATTGAAACTATGCATACAGTGGAGTCTAGAGAAGATATAATGGAATCTCTTCTATCCTATTTTGAAGATAAAAAGAAATTAGTAGCTAAATATGGTATACATAATTGGGTCATTGACCCAGGTTTTGGATTTGGGAAAACGGTGGAAGAAAATTTTACCATTCTTAGAAAATTTGAATCCTTAAAAGTATTGGGCCTTCCCATTTTATTAGGGGCATCTAGAAAATCTAGTTTATATAAAACCTTGGGCATTGAATCTAAAGAAGCTTTAAATGCTACTACGGTAGCAAATACAGTTGCATTATTAAATGGTGCAAACATACTCAGAGTGCATGATGTGAAAGAGGCAGCAGAAATTATTCAATTACTACCATATCTAAAATAAAAATGCTCCTCTTATTAGGAGAAGCATTTTATATTTTATAATTGCAAAAAGAATTTTTTAATTATTCTTTATAGACTTATCTATTACAATCTTTATTTTACTACTGGTGGCGGTGGAGGTGCAATTGTGCTTGCTTTTGGAGCAGCAGTTACATCTTGAATTTCAATATCAAAAGCTAAATTGTCATAAGCCTTGATTACACCATTTGCTTGTGGGCCATAAGCCAACATAGCGGGTATATAAATAACACCTTTACCACCTTTACCGAAATACTTTAATCCAATATCCCAACCTGGAATTACACTACCTGTTCCTACTTTTACATCGTAAGGCTTAGCAGCAGGATCGTTTGGTTTCATGTTTGAATCAAACACTTCTCCTTTTAATGTATATCCTTTGTAATATACGCTAGCTACTTTTGTAGAATCAATTCTGTTAGAAGCATCTCCAGCTTCTTTAGTAACAACAAATACGCCTTCTGGAGATTGAACCGCCGTAATTTTATTTTTAGCTAAATAAGCAGCAATAATGCCAATCTCTTTTGCTTTTTCTTTGTCTTGTTCTTTCTTGTAATCTGCATCTACTAATTTAACATCAGTGAATACATCAACAATTTCAGCCTTACCTAAAATGATATCTTTAGTTTTAAACACTTCATTTAATTGTAACACTTTCATGCTTACTAAAGTATCTACACTTAAAGAGAATTCAACCTTATCCCCTTTTCTACATTTCATGATTACTTCAGTAAATGTATACTTACCTAAACGAGCTGTGTCAATAGGAAAATAAACAGGTATTACACCAAAAGTTGAACTTAAAGTAGTGTCTTTAGATTTTAACTTGTACTCTACATTTAATTTAACGAACTGGCCTTGTTGCAATAATTTTTCATTACCACTACCGTGTGTAATTTTATAAGGCATACCTGATGGGGCTTTTTCATATTGATTACAACTTGCAAGCAAGACAATAGCAGCCACTAACTTTAAACTTGATTTTATCATTTTATTTTAATTGTGTTAATTGTGATGTATATTCTTTTATAATAGTTTTAAAATCGTTTGCGGTTTCTTCCACAGATTTTGAAGATCTTCCTCCAGCGGCATTTGCATGTCCTCCCCCTTCAAAATGTGTGCGTGCAAATATATTAACATCGAAGTTACCTTTGCTCCTAAAGCTCCATTTTCTTTCTTCTTCACGGTCAATAACAATAGCGGCCAGCTTAATACCTTCAATTGATAACAAATAATTAACCAATCCTTCAGTATCCCCTGTTTTTAATTCGAATTTATATATATCGGTTTTAGGGATGGCCATGATAGCGGTATTCAATTCAGGGATCACCGTCATTCTATTTAAAAATGCATTGCCCATAAATTTTAATCTTCCTTCAGAAGAATTATCATAAATTTTTTCATGAATTAGTGAATGTTGTAAGCCTAATTCTTTTAAGTGCGCTACAATTTTATGCACTGAAGCAGTTGTAGAGGGGAAACGGAAAGAACCTGTATCGGTCATTAGTCCTGTATATAAACAAGTAGCAATATCAAGGTTCAATAAATTACTATGCCCCGACTCTACAATGAAATTATAAATCATCTCACAAGTGGAGCTCATCATTACATCACTAATACCATAGGCAAAGGAAGGCGTGTCGGGTTGTTGGTGATGATCCACTAATATTTTAAGCGCTTTGGCTTCTTTAATAATGGGTTCCAAATGTTTTGTACGGTGCAGGATATTAAAGTCTAAACAAAACACATAATCGGCTGCTTGAATAATACTAGTCGCTTTTTCTTTATAAGATTCAAAGTCAATTACATTTTCAGAGCCTGGCATCCAATCTAAAAAGGAAGCCCAATTCGTGGGTGATATCACTGTTACCTCATGCCCCAACTGCTTTAAAAAATGATACAGCCCCAAACTAGAGCCCATCGCATCGCCGTCTGGCTTTTGATGCGAGGTAATAACAGCCTTAAAAGGTTGATTCAGAATGGGGTAAAATTGTTCAATTGATTGCATAGAGGCACAAATTTAGCGTAAATCAGATGTTTTTCAGTAAATTTGCGCCTGCAATTAACAACTAATAATAAATTAACTATGAACCGCACATTTACGATGATTAAACCAGATGCCACTTCAAAAGGCTATACTGGAGCAATTTTAGACCAAATTATTAAGGCTGGATTTAGTGTTAAAGCCATGAAATGGACAAAATTAACTGTTGAACAAGCAGGTCAATTCTATGAGGTTCATAAAGAGCGCCCTTTTTATGGCGAATTAGTAGCATTTATGAGTTCTGGCCCCATTGTGGCAGCTATCTTAGAAAAGGACAATGCGGTAGCCGATTTTAGAAAATTAATTGGTGCTACCAACCCTGCACAAGCTGAAGAAGGAACAATAAGAAAGAATTTTGCAGCCTCTATGGGAGAAAATGCTGTTCACGGAAGTGATAGTGATGAGAATGCACAAATAGAAGGCAACTTCTTCTTTGCAGCCACTGAGAGATTCTAATAAATAATATTTTTTTTAAAAAAGGCCCTTACTGAAATCTAAGGGCCTTTTTATTTTCATCTAATAATTTTTTCGAGCGTTTATTTCTTGCCTCCTCTTGAAATAGGCTTGCCGTATTTTTTCTGCATAATCTCTTTTCGGTTCTTGCGAACATTCACTTTACTATTCTTAGCCGATTTTTCATGGAATGCAGGTCCCGATTCTTCTTTCTTAGGCACTTTAATTTGAATAATTTTCATTCTCACTTTTGGCTTCTCGTCCTCTGTTAAAATGGTAGATATTTCTAAATCTTCAGGTAAGTCTAAATGTGGAATGGCTTGCTTCATTAAAGTTTCAATTCCTTTTTGTAAAACTTTTTCTTTTTCTGTTACAAAGGTAACTGCTATGCCTTTTTTATCTGCTCTTCCAGTTCTACCAATACGGTGAATATAATTTTCTGGAACATCGGGCGTGTCAAAATTAATTACATGTGTTACTTCGGCAACATCAATACCTCTAGCCATTACATCGGTAGCAATTAAATATTTATAGACACCTGCTTTAAATTGTTTAACAGTATTGAAACGGTGATTTTGTTCTTTATTAGAATGTATCACGCCTACTGTTTCAGGAAACTTTTCATTTAGTTGTTCAAATAGTTGATCCGCCAAAGCCTTGGTAGCAGCGAATATGAGCACCTTGGTCATGGCCTCGTTAGAACTTAATAAAAGCTCTAATAAATTAACCTTAGTATTAAAATTAGGGACATCATAGGCATGTTGAATAATATTTTCAAGGGGTGTTCCAGTTGGTGCTGCTTCTACTCTTACAGGCGCGCTGAAATAATCATTCATTAGTTTTTCAACATCATCGGTAATGGTAGCTGAAAAAAGTAAGTTCTGTCTTTTAGCGGGAAGTAATTCTAAAATATTTGTGATTTGTTTTCTAAAACCTAAGTTTAACATTTCATCCATTTCATCAATGACTAGTTTTTTAATCATTTTTGTCTTAAAGGCTCCGTTCATAATTAAATCAAATAGTCTTCCTGGAGTGGCAACTAAAACATCGGCCCCTGTTTCTAAATTTATTTGTTGGGTATTAATATTCACTCCTCCAAAAACACCTACGGCTTTGACACTCATATAGGGCGTTAATTTATTCACTGCTTCAACTACTTGTACCACTAATTCTCTAGTGGGTACTAATATTAATATTTGAGGGTCTTTATTTTTATCAAATTTCCATTGTCTTAAACAAGGAAGTAAATAAGCAAATGTTTTTCCTGTTCCTGTTTGTGCAATACCACATACATCTCTACCTGACATCACTATAGGAAATACCCTGTGCTGAATAGTGGTAGCTTCTTTAAAACCTAACTCTTCTAAGGCCCTTAATAAAGATGCATTTAAATTTAATTTTTGGAATGTCATATTGCGTAAATGTGTCGCGAAGGTAGTTTATTATAAGCGCTATTTTAGTATAAATATTGAAATACTTCTGTTGAAAATGCATATAAGTAATTGAATTTCATTAACTTATGTTTAATTCGGTATAAAAATGCATAGCAGAAAGTTCAAAAATTATTCTGCATTAAATGAAGACGTAATGCTTTAAAAAAATTATATTTAGCTATTCAAAATTTCAACCACTTTAAATTTAAATAAATGAAATTAAGTACTTCATTAAAACATTACAGATTACTAGTATTCAAAATGGTAACTGTTCTTATTTTAACCATGCAATTTGGACAGGCATTTAGTCAAAACGATGACAATATTAATAGTAGAGATATTTTATACCTTACTTCTGGAGGTAAGCTACACCCCTTACAGGCCATTATGGATATTAGGCATTACACCATTGCCTTGGATGTAGATATTGCGAAACAGTCTATAAGTGGTAGCACTGAAGTGAGTTTAAATTTGTCTAAGAAAACAGATACTATTTTACTGGATTTAATTCATTTATATAAGGTTACTAAAATTAAAGTAAATAATAAAGCTGCTGCCTTTTATCAACACGATGATAAAATATTTATAACATCAGCTGCTGGTTTTGAAACAGGTAATCAAAAAGTGTATGTTGAATATAATGGTATACCTCCTGTAGCTATCAAACCACCATGGGATGGAGGATTTACTTGGAAAAAAGACAGTGCAGGATATGATTGGATATCTATCAATATTCAAGCCGAAGGTGGAAAAATGTACTTCCCTTCTAAAGACCATCCTAGTGATGAACCAAATGAAGGAGCCGATTTAAAAATTACTGTGCCTTCCCATTTAGTTGTAGCTGGGCCAGGATTATTGATGAATGTAAGCACAAAGAAAAATAAGTCTACTTATCATTGGAAAACGAATTACACAATAAGTAATTATTGCATCTTATTTAATATTGGAAAGTACAAAGTGTATAAAGATGAGTTAACCACTATACTTGGCAATAAAGTACCTATTGAATACTATGTTTTAGAAGTAGATACCATGCATGCTAAAAAAGTAATTGAAACTAAAAAAAGAGATAACCAAATTTTAGAGAAGTATTTTGGAGAATACCCTTGGGCTAAAGAAAAAATTGGTATTGCTGAAGTACCTAATTCTGGTATGGAGCATCAAACCATGATTACTTTTGATAATAAGTTTAAATATAAAACTATTAATGGCCAAGACTATTCAGACAATTTATTTCATGAATATGCACATGAGTGGTGGGCGAATAAAGTAACCAATAAGGACTGGGGTCATATGTGGATTCAAGAAGGCATAGGTACTTACGCAGAAGCATTGGCTATGTATGAAATTGGTGGTCAAAGCGCTTATGATGAAATTATTGCTGGCCATAGACGTAATGCAAGAAATAGAAAGGCCATTGTTCCAGCTGGTGATGAAATCACTGAAGAGGAAGTATATTCAGGTGGAGATATTTATGGTAAAGGATCGTTTTTCATGCATAGTTTAAGATACTTAATTGGAGATGAGGTTTTCTTCCCTACTTTAAAGAAATTATCTACCGACCCACAAACTACTTATGACAATTTTGTAACCACCATGGATGTTGAAAAATTATTTAGTACTGCTGCTGGCAAGGATTTAAAACCTTTCTTTGATTTCTTTTTACGTACTACCAATGTTTTAGATATAACAGTGAAAGAAGTAGGCTTCCAAAAATATCAAATTAAACAAAATAATTTCTTCATGCCTTTGCCATTTGAAATTACTGCTAATGGCCAAACTACGCGAACTACTATTCCTAGTGAAGGTATTATGGTGAATGCTGCGACCCCTCCACAAGTGGATGCTAAAGGATATTATTTGAAAAAAGTAACACTTCAATAAAATATTTATTAAAATATACAATACGATTATCCTAATGAAAAGAATTATTTATTTATTAAGCACTGCGCTACTTTTAATATCTCCTTATTCTTCAAAAGCAGATACCTACCCTATTAATAAAAACATAGATGTTAAACATTATGTATTTAATTTAAGTTTATCAGACGCCGATAATGAAATTATTGGAACTACTCAAGTAACGCTTAGTTTCAAAGAAGCAGGAATGAAAAATTTCAGACTAGATCTTATAAATAAAACCACCGCTAGAAAAGACAAAGGCATGTTGGTGGATGCAGTGAATATTAATCAAACTGCTGTAAACTATACACATGAAAACGATGAACTAATTATTAGTTTACCAGCTCCTTCTACTGAAAACCAAACAATTACTTTCACCATTCAATACCATGGTGTTCCTTTTGATGGTTTAAGAATTGGTGCTACTAAATTAGGTGACCGTAGTTTTTTTAATGAGAACTGGCCAAATAGAGGAAGACATTGGTTGCCTATTGTAGATCATCCGCATGATAAAGCTACTTCTGAATTTATTGTAAAGGCACCTTCTCATTATAAAGTAGTTTCTAATGGTTTATTATTGGAAGAATCTGAATTAGCTAATAATACAAGACTTACCCATTGGAAACAATCGGTTCCAGTATCTTCTTGGTTATTTGTTTTAGGCGTTGCCGATTTTGCTGTTAAATATGTAGATGAATTCAGAGGAAAATCTATTCAGACATGGGTGTATGCTAAAAATAGAGAGGCTGGCTTTTATGATTTTGACGAACCTACTAAAAAGGTATTAGAATTTTATTCCAATTATGTGGGCCCTTATGCCTATGAAAAATTAGCGAATATTCAAACACCTAGTGTGAATGGTGGAATGGAAACTTCTTCTGCTATTTTTTATGGTGAGGATTTAGTAACGGGTAAGCGTGATGAAAGAACTAGAAATGTGGTAATACATGAAATTGCGCATCAATGGTTTGGAAATGCAATCACAGAAACCACTTGGGACGATGCCTGGCTAAGTGAAGGCTTTGCTACTTTCTTTACTTTATTATTTATAGAAAATGAATATGGTAAAGAAGAATATACCAAAGGCATTATTAAAGCAAGAAAGACAGTGTATGATTTGTCGGCTAAGATGCCCGATTTTAGTATCGTAAGTGAAAGAACTGCAGAAAAAGAAGATGTCACTAGTGGTATTACTTATCAAAAAGGAGCATGGGTAATTCATATGCTTAGAAATTTAATAGGAGAAAAGAATTTCAAAAAAGGAATTCAAAATTATTATGCTAAGTATTATAATGCCAATACCACCACTGATGAATTTAGAGCAGAAATGGAAAAAGCTTCTGGCAAGGACTTAAAATTATTTTTTAAGCAGTGGTTGTATCAGCCTATTAACCCTACTATTAATGCTAGTTGGACTTATAATGCAAGTACTAAGAAATTAAATGTGCATTTAATTCAAGCGCAGCAATTTTTATATAATGTACCTGTTGAGATTGGGTATTATAAAAAAGGATCAACTACCCCTACTATTCTTACTATGAATTTGAAGGATAAAGACCAAGTGTTTAGTTTTCCTTTAGCGTCTTTGCCTGAGAAATTGGAATTGGATCCTAGGAATGTACTATTGAATAATGGGAATTTGAGTAAGGAGTAGGACTATTTTAAAAAAGTAAAAAGGATTACCTCACTTCGTTCGGTGATCCTTTTTACCCTCAGTGCAAAAGCTTAAAAACAACAGCCTATTTCATTTCATTCAATAGGCTTTGATTTGTTTTTTTTCGCTCTCCCATTCAAGCGAGCTTGATGGTTTCGCTACAAAAACAAATCAGCCATCTCATAAGAGATGGCTGCCGTTTTCTTTTTTGGTCGGGTGAACAGGATTTGAACCTGCGACCACACGCCCCCCAGACGTGTACGCTACCGGACTGCGCTACCACCCGATCTATTCTATACTATTCCCAAGTTTCACTGAAATTCAA
>Ga0222712_10006174_pt1 | contig 11880 bp, 9 predicted proteins | sample C33_657DmetaG_FD_165043 | JGI IMG/M metagenome (GOLD analysis project Ga0222712, IMG submission 165043) | Estuarine water microbial communities from San Francisco Bay, California, United States - C33_657D | ecosystem: Environmental > Aquatic > Marine > Unclassified | place: USA: California... | reverse complement strand
CTTAAGTTTAGTTAGATTTTCTTCTAAGATGGCTTTAGAGACTTCTGGACCTATCAAAGGTTTAACTAGTTTCTTTACTGAGAATTATTCTGAGATGGCTAAGACTATTAATGGCTTGACTCCAGAGGTAATCAAGATTTATAAGTTTAGAGAAAGCAACTTTACTGCTACTGAGATTCAGATTGATACTACTGAATCAGCTCAAGAAGAGTCCGTAGAAAACTTTGAAGAAGATACTGATACACCAAGTGCCAATGTGCCAAACACTCCAACACAGTTTCCTCCAACTAAAACACAAGATATACAGCTAACACTAAAACTAGATCCTGATCAACCTAGTGACGATAAAGGTAATCTTGATGACCTTGGGTTTGAGGAAGATACTTGTGAGGTAGTATAACCTACAAAGTGAAGGGGTACAAGTCTTCACTTGCATTCCTTCTTATTTCGATTAAATTTGTATAACCTATTAATACAATACAATGTCTTGTTTTGCAAAAATAAAATCTCCACTTAACGGTTCAACTATAACTAGTCCCGCTTATTATCAGTTGACCTCTTTCTTTCCTCCAGATAAAGGAAAGAAAATCTACGAGGCTACTACTACTAATACATTTAAAACAGAACTTGGTTTTGATTGGACTAAACGTCAAGCAGGATATAGTCCTAAGTTAAATTTTGCAGGAGAGCCTACTATAGACCAAATCAACACACACTTAAGATTAGGTTTAAACCCACGAGAGATTAGAGCAGCAGAACAAATGGATGAGGTAGCAAGTTTAGGATACCTAAACAAAGGTTACGAGAATCCAAACGCATTTAATTTAATCACCAATGAGATTAACTTAAATCCTAAATACAGTTTAATACAAAGTGAAGTATTAGCTAGGGATGGTAAGTATTATTTATCTATTAAACCAACACCAAATGGTAAGTCTTTAAAGCCTGTAAGTAAAGATTATCTAAAACAGGTTAAGTTCCCTGATATGATTATTAACAACGTTGCAGATTTCTCCAACGCTGGTTTAATAGAGTTGATGGATAACCTACTCAAGAACAGAGAGTTACCTCCCTTCCAACACAAGATGTTAGAGAGACTGCGTAATCTAATGAGGATAAACCCAACATTAAGACTTGCAGTATTTGATGACGCTGAAGTAGATGACGAGTATCAACGATCATTCTATGACCCTAAAAGCAATACCATTTATATTGGTAAGACAGTAAGTTCTAATTTTAATACTGAGTCTTTTGCCCGAGAGCTAATCCACGAAGCAGTTCACGCATATACAATATCAGCTTTAACTAATCCTGTTACTGCAGAGGAGATTAAATTTAGACAAGAGATGGAGAGATACATCTCGGAGTATAGGTCAAAATATCCTAGGCTACAGCACCACTACGGCTTCAAGAATGTAGAAGAGTTTGTATCTGAGTATCTGTCTAATCCTGAGTTCAGAAACGACTTACAGGAAGCAGAAAGAACAAATAAAGATAAAACATTCATAGGGCGTGTAACAGATAACATAAAGAGATTCTTAAAGAATGTCCTTGGTTTAGGAGATACATTGTTTGATAGAGTTAATCAAACGATAGACGATTACTTTGATTACTTAGATAATCTAGAAGACATGCCAGATTTAGCAGGTGAGCACGAGTTAAGATTTAATCAACCTTATGCCACACAGCCTGTAAATCCTCTAAGTATTAATCTAAGTCAGTTCCAACAATACGTAGACAATACTTTCACTAGTTCTAGTTGGAAGCAACTAAGTCAAGGATTAGCTGAGATTGACCCACGTTTTGCATCTATTGAAAGAATCAGAGAGAAGTTTGGAAACATATCAAGTGCTTCTTTAGGAAGTACTATTAAGTCTTCTATTGATTATTTAATTGCTTTAGAAACTCTAATGGATAGGGTTATTAAAGATGTAGAACTCCACAGGGATAACTTAGGATACTATAGTTCTGAAGATGCTGTATCTGTATTTAACCATGCGATACACATAGCTGAGTTTGTACAAGAACAAATGGCAGCTTACAATCAGTACTTGATGCCTCAACTTAGATTAGAGCAAACTGAAACAGACTTGCAAACTAACTTAGGTATGGCTGGTGAGTTTAGACAAGAGCGTAGAAGCCAAGTAGAAAACTTTGATGCCGTATCACAAGAACTAATTAACAAACTTAAAAGAAACAAAGAGAAAGCAAACAACCTAAGAGACGAAGCAAAGTCAGCAATACTTGCTCCAGTAGCCTCTCAGTTAAGTGAGCCTTTCAGAGAGATTGCTAAACAACTCCAAGAACCTAACAGTCAACTTAATCAAGAGATTGCAGCTAAGGAAGAACTATACCAACAAGCAATAGCAAATAATCAGCCTAAGAAAGCAGCTGATATGCTAAAAGACTTAAATCAACTTAGAATGTTTAGAGATTGGGTTCCTACTCAACAAAACATTATTAAGTTACTGCAAACTGGTATGGACCCTCAGTATAAAGGTGCTAACTTCTTTACCATCTACTTGGGAGTTGCTAATATGACAGGTAGTCCTTTAGTACAAGTAGTTAAGGAGTATCTAGATGTACACCTAACAGAAGCAGGTAACAAGAGTCGTGAGTATACCAACAGATCAAGTAAACTATTTGAAAAGGTTCAAGCTAGAAATAAAAAACACGGCATTCGTTGGACTCAAAGTATAGATAACTTTTATAAAAACCTAACCCGTGAGGTTGATATGGTCTACTACGATGCCAATGGCGTACGTAGAGTAGTTAAACAACTTGCTTACAATACTAAATTTAAAGAAGCTGAGTTTAGAAATGACTTGCAAGAACTTAAAAGAAACGTAGATGTAGCAAAGAAAAATGGTGTGGAGGCAGAAATTACAGACGCTGAACAAAAACTACAAAAGTTTCTAGATGACTATGCAGTACGTCCTTACACAGATGAGTATTATGAGGCTGAGGATTTACTTAGTGCTGATGCTAGAGCTGCTCGTGAAGACTTGTTAGGTGAATTAGAAGAACACCAAGCGGTGTTTGGAGATGCCGAAGCTAGTGAAGAAGAAAGAAAACATAGAACAGAGTTAAGAAGAGCTTATGAAAGACTAGGTTCTATCTTTAATGAGGATGGTAGTGAGAAACCAAAAGGCAGTAAAGAAAGAAACATTGCTGAATCTATCATTGCCTATAAAAACAAACGTAGAGCATTAGAGGCAATTGAGTTTGTAATCCCAGACAAAGTTCAAAAACGTTTTGAGATTGAGAAGACATCTCGTAAACAAAAAGTAGCTGACTTAGAGCGTAAGATAAGCGTATTAAATACAGATATTGCAGATGATATTGCTGTTGGTCAAGATGTTACAGCCAAACAAAACGAACTAACAGATACCAAAGCACAGTTAGAAGTAGCTAAAAACGAGTTACAAAAGTGGCTTGACGCAAATACTCGTACTGAGATTGACCCTGAGTTCTTTGAGTTACAGAGAAGTATTGCTGATAAGATTAGAGAAGTTTTCCTTAAGTACGGAGAAGATCCCTTGTTGAGTGAAGCTTATGATGAGTTGTTTAACTCAGTTAAAGGATACAGAGACCAAGACGGTGTTATAGTAGGTAGTCAAATCCAAAGAGGATTAGGAGAAAGAGTTAGAGACATTGAGACAAAGATTGAAAAACTTAAGGAAGATGCAGAGGAGAACAGAGAAATATCTGATGAGGATAAAGAAAACCTTAAAGTTCTATTTAAGCAGCTCAGTGATATTCAAACTAAAGAAACTACCGAATATTACAAACAGCAGTACAACAACGTAGCAAAGGCAGCAAGAGTAGACTTATACGCAGATGCTGACCAGGTAAGAGAGATAAAAGAACTAGCAGAAAAGTTAGCCGACCAATACATTGAGAATGAAGGTTTAGTTGATGAAGATGTTGAGTTAGACGATAACTTACCTGTACTTAACCATCCTTCAGAGTTTGGTACAGATAAACACAGAAATGACTTAATTGCTTCTTACGAGAACATGATTACTGAGTTGCGTCTGCAACAAAGAATCAAGGAGAGTGATTGGTACAAAGCAAATCACATTACAATTAAGAAGACTTATATAGATAGAAAGTCAGGTCAAAAAGTAATTAAGATTTATGAAAGACCTATCTATATCTGGAATCGTACTATTCCTCGTAACGCTGCTTACATTAAACAAGAGAACCCCAACTTTGATTGGGCTGTTCCTAGAGTTAGAGAAGAGTATAAAAACAAAGACTACAACTTCTTAGGTTCTGCTAGACCAAGACAAACACAAGACAACAGATACACTAACGAAGAGTACACTAAATTAAATCAAGACGACAAAGAGATTGCTGATGAGATGGTAACTCTTTACGAGGATATCCAAAGAAATCTACCAGTATCACAGCGTTTAGAAGGTTACACTGTACCAAACAAAAGAAGAGACGCTAAGGAAAACATAACTGATATGTTTACCAATCCTTTAGCAAGAATTAGAGGGGTGATAGATGGTTGGAAACTTATCTTTAAACCAGGACTAGCAGGAGAAGACCAATACGAAGATGAGATATCAAGTTTAATTGACGAAGAGTCTAAAAGAAAGATAACTAAAGGAAATAAGAAAGTACAGTTAATTAAAACTAGATACAAAGAACCACTAAATACAAATCAAGTATCAAGAGTATTAGTACAATCACTTTCAGAGTATGGTGCTTATGCTTCTGAGTTTGCAGGATTACAGAAAGCAATGCCTGCTGTATTTGCTGCAAGAGAAGCTGCCTTAGGCACTAACATACCAGAGGGTGATGTACAGATGCTTGACAATGAGATTAAACGATTCTTCTACGGGGGTGAGGTAAGTAACACAAGTTTAGGAGACAATCCTTATATGAAGGCAACTATGCGTGCTATGCGTAGGGTATTTAGATTTAGTCAAAGTCGAGTATTATTGTTTAATCCCTTGCGTGTATTTAAGAACATCTTTAACAACTTTATTAAGATTGTCCTAAGTAAGAATAGGTATGGTTTAACTAGAAGAGAGTTATTACGGGCTTGGTTCAAAGGATTAAAAATGCGTAGGAGTTTAGTTTCTTTAGAGATTGGCTCTCAGCAATATAGTGAGTACGCACTTAAGTTGGTTCACTTTAGAGCTTTGCCTGCTGCTGATCCTACTAAACTAGCAACTAACGTGCACCAAACAAGTATCTTTAAGTATGTTAACGCAGAGAACTTTAGCGCTCAGATATTTGGATACATGGAGATGTCTTCTACTATTCCTATCTATGAGGCTTTGATAGCTCGTTTAGATGTACCTATAGTAATTAATGGTCAAGAAACTAGGATTAACTTAAGTGATGCTTATGAGGTCATTGATGGTATTCTTGTTCCTAAAGATGGTGTGTTTGGATTGCAGTTAAATGCAATGCGTTCTTTAGTAGAAGAAAGGAAGCAAGTAATATCAACGTTCTTATCACAACAAGGAGTCCCCAGTATAGAGAAATTAAATAGTGACCAAAAGACAAAGTTAAAAGGATTATTAACTTCTGTAGATGTGCGGATAGCTTCTTTGGATAAAGCCAATAGCGCAAAGCAAGCTAAGTTAAGACAAGTTGAACAAAAGTTAAGAGACCAAATCCACGAACTTTATACCAGTACACAGGGTAACTACTACTCAAGATCGCGTTCTGCTTACGAACAGAATCTATTTGCAAGTATGGTTATGTCTATGAGACGCTGGTTAGCTCCTAACTTACAAACTAACTTTGGTGGTAGAAGACTTTCACTATACACAGGTAACCTAGAAGGAGGATTTTATAGAGAAGGAGGTAAGTCACTTATACGAAAGATAAGATATCTAACAGCGGGTGAGAGGATAGACTTAGGTAGTACTGAGTTTGAGAAAGAAAAACACCGAAGGATATTTAGAGATACTATGAACGTAGTTGGTTTACATGCTATCTCATTAGGTTTAAGTACACTTATGTTAATGGGTTTAGGAGGTGGAGGAGATGATGACCCATCGAAGTTGTTAGCAATCTTAACTATTATTTCTTTGGGTACTTATGACGAAGCAATTAGTTTACACCCTATACTTGCTCCTGCTAACTGGACTTATAAAACATTCTTTAGACAACCTTTGGCAAGACCAGGTGACGAAGAAGGTGGTGCTAGTAGTGCAATAAGACATGGCTTATATGCTTTGTTTGGACCTCAGATGAGAAGCTTTGACCAAATGTTTGAAGCAATCTTAGATTGGAGAAACATAACAGATCCTTTTGAGCCTTACTACGAGCAAAGGAGAGATATGGGTGGTAATAGTATAGTTAACACTCCTGCCCCTACAAGAGGATTACCTAGAATTCTTGCTATGGCTATGAAGTACTATGGTGTAGAGTCAGGTTTAAAACCTCTTTATGCTCCAAGAAAACGTGTAATGGATATGCTAAAACTTAATCCTATGATAGGAATGCCAGACCCCTTGGGAGATTATGTACAAATTCAACAAAAGATATCTGACCTACAAAAAGAAATCTTAAAGAGAGACCCTCAAGACAACATATATTTTATGAAAGGAGAGTGGGATAAGATGTCAAAGCCTGATGTACAAGCAATGATGCCTAAGGTTGCAGAGTGGGGGTCATTAAAAGTAACTAAGATGTTAATGGAAGTAGAGAACCCAGTATTAGAAGCCGCTAAGATGGAAAAAGACCTTAGTGCTTATGAAGGTGCTCAAGATGTAAAGCAACTAGAAAAGATGCTACAAGACTTCTACGATGTCACTTTACCTAAAGCTCCTAAGAACGAACAAACAGAGTTCTATAAGGAAGTAGAGAAAGCGTTCCAAAAGAATAGGCGGATTAAAATCAAAGAAGGTTTTGAAGAGTTACAACAATCACAAATGTCTCCTGATTAAAAACCACTTGACAAACTAATAATTAAAGTTAACTTTGTAATACGAGCCACTAGGCTGGGTTAAAACCGATAAACTATTATGAGCGTAAATGCAGAACAATTAATGAACGAGCAGTCTAAGAAATTAAGACAGATTGCCGCAAGTACAGGTCTTATGGCAGGAGCTGGAGGCTTTGTACGTTATGGAACAGGTACAGTAAGTGACGTTCAGTTCACTGCTGTTGTACCACAAGAAGACACCGTCTTTACTTCATTTAAAATAAATGGAATGGAGACCTTATCAGCTCGTGGTATGAGTGCCGTTACTTTTAAGCAAGGAGCATATCTTCCAGGTGGAGGAATCATCACTGGATTTGCTATCTCAAGTGGTAGTATAATTGCCTATAAGTAATGATTGGTATTGGTATAAATACTACACTTCGTGCAGGAACTAGCAGTGGAGTATCACTTCCTGTGGCTATTACAGCTACAGGTGTTGGTGAGACATCATTTACAGCAAACTGGAATCCTTATCCAGGAGCTGTGTATTACTTGTTAGATGTAAGTACAAGTAGTTCTTTTAGTACATTTGTTTACCAAGACCAATACACAACATCAACTTCTTATGTAGTTATAGGTTTATCCGCAAACACTACTTATTATTATAGAGTTCGTGCAAACACAGAGTATGATGTAGATGCACAATCATTCTTTGATAGAGTAACAACTGCTGGTGGTACTCTTACCACTACAGAGAAGAACGCAGTCAATACACTTGTTGGTCGAATGAAGATAGCAGGTATATGGACTTCAATGAAAGCCATTTACCCAATGGTGGGGGCAAGTGCGGCAGCGTGTGCTCAGAATTTGAAATCATCATCATTCACGGGTACTTTTTCAAGTGGTTGGACATTTGCGAGTACGGGGGTAACGCCAAACGGAACGAGTGCGTATATGTCAACAGGATTTGTTGTAAATACCGAACAAGCATCTGCAAATAACTTTTCATTAGGTGTTTATAGTGGTACTATTGGTTCGAGTGCGGGTACAAAGTGTTCGCTTGGTGCTTATAATGGTTCAATAGAAACAATTATCACAATTCGCTTTAATGGTAATATAGCATATTTAGCAATTGGTGAGACTACTTATAATAATGGATTTACAAATAACGATACACACGGTTTTTATGTAGCCAATAGAAATACAACAAATCGTGCTCAAGCGTGGAAAAATGGCGTAAAAATAGTTGATGTAGCAAACACACCAGGCGGAAAACAAACAAATCAACTTTATTTAGGTGCTGAAAATGGAACTACAAATCCAATTTCTTATGACGATAAAAGAAATCAATTTGCTTTTATGAGTGACGGGTTAAGCGATGCAAATCAATCAAACCTTTACACCGCAGTACAAGAATTTCAAACTACTTTAAGCCGTAACATAGGCCCACAAATAGTAAATGACCCAGACGCACAAACATATGTTAACAGAGTATATAGTGCAGGAGGAACATTAACTAATGCCGAAGCTAATGCCGCAAACCAATTAGTACAAGACTTAAAGTCATTAGGAATTTGGAATAAAATCTATGCTTTGTATCCAATGCTTGGCTCATCTGCTGCTGCATGTGCACAAAATCTAAGGAGTTCTTCATTTACGGCTTCGTTTAGTGGTGGATGGACATTTACTCCAACAGGTGTTACTGGTAACGGAGTAAGTACTTACATGGATACTACATTTAATCCATCACTTCACTTCCTTGACTTTAACAATGGAGCAAGTATCTATAGCCGTTCTGATGTAAGCGATGAGTCTTACGACTACGGTATTACTAGAACAGGGGGAGTAGGTCATAACGTATACTTAAACTATAGTGGTGTAGGTATGAGATGGCACTTACAATGTACCTTTGGTCAGCGTCCTCAAACTACTCCTACGGGAAGTACTGGCTTCTTTACGGGAGTTACTGGTGCGTCTAACGACAGAAGGATGTATAAGAACGGAAGTTTACTTGCAAGCGACACCCAAACATCAACCACAACACTTGCTCAGTTAAATGATACCCTACCACTAGGAGCACAAAAGAGTGACGGAACTTTTGGCAACCACTCTCAAAGACAATACGCTTTATTTGCTTTGCATCAAAACTTAACAGCAGGTGAAGTATCAAACTTTAATACAGCAAACTCAACATTTCAAACTACCTTATCACGATGATTGGTTATATATTAACACAAGAACAAAGGGATTCAATCCAAGGCAAAGTATTTGCTTCCTGTAAATTTTTCCACTGCGTACAAGATATCAATGATGTTTGGTTTCTTTTTTTAACCGCAGAAGATGAAGCAGAGGTTGCAGTAACTGAATACGCTTGGTTACTAGAATGTACTCAAGGTGAATATACACCTCCACCCCCACCACCACTTCCTTTTAATAACTAACCTATGCCACTAACAGGATATTCTAATACCGTTACTGTAACAACATCAGGGCTACTACTAGATATATACACTAATGCTGCTGTTGCTTATTCTGTAAGACAACTAAGAGTATCTTATACAGGACCAGCTATCCGTGTAAGAAGATCAAGCGATAATGTAGAGCAGGATATTTATTTTGATGTTAACGGTAACTTAAACACATCTGCTTTGACTTCTTTTTGTAGTGGTACAAATGGATTTATAACGACTTGGTATGACCAAAGTGGCAACGCAAGAAATGCAACACAAACAACGGCAGCAAATCAGCCGCAAATAGTAAGCAGTGGTAGTGTTTTAAACAATATTAACGGGCTACCAACTATTCAATTTGATGGTATCAATGATAATTTAGCAAGTAGTTCATTTACTTCTCAAAGCCAACCATACACTATTTTTATGGTGCAGAAATGGATTGGCAGCACTTATAGATATTTACTTGACCTTGCTTTAGATTCGGCAATAGGTTGTGTAAATGGTGGGGTATTACAAGCCGCATATTTTGGAGGCACTATAAATTCTTCATTAACTGCAAATAATACAAGAAACCAACTATACTATGCGTTAGCAAATTCTACAACTTCACAAATTTCAATTAATAATGAAACACCTGTAATAGGTAACGCTGGAACAGGTGCTGCTAATAAAGTAACAATTGGAAGTTATGGTGGCAATTTATTTTTTGGAAATACTTTTATGAGTGAGTTAGTTGTTTATTTTTCAAACAATTCATCAAATCGCACGGGCATTTCAACAAACATAAATACATATTATGGCATCTATTAACGGATATATCTATCAAGCCGAACAAGAAGCAATCAACGCTCGTGAGGCGGTTGATGCTTACTACGGCATCCCCGTTACCCCCGATGATGTTACGCAGAATTGGGTTGACTATCAGATTGCAAACTTAAACACACCACAGTTTTGGTACATTGTTTTTGACGAGTCACTTACACCTGTACTTGGAACACCCACAGAGTTTGAAGTAATACAACCAAATCGTTTTGATAATTAATGAAAACATCAGCACTACTATACTCAGGTACAACTCTACTAGCTTTCTTAGGAACTTACTTCCTTAATCTAGGAGCAGATAATGCAGAGCAATACTTAGCTGTAGTTGCTGTAGTTTTTATTGATGGGTTCTTTGGAGTATGGGCAGGTACTAAGATGGAAGGTTTTAAAACACACAAAGCCCTTAGTGTGCTTAAAACTCTGATGGTGTGGGTATTTATGCTTACAGGTATCTTAATGATTGAGAAAGGCTTTGAAGGTACTTTTTGGTTAAGTGAGACTATCTGTGCACCTTTTATTCTCTTCCAACTAATTAGTGCATTGAAGAATGCAGCTAGAGCAGGACTTATAAAGAACGAGTTACTACAAGTAATCTTAAGTAAAATAGACCAACACAAAGTAAATGAATAAGTTAACCGTAGCCGTAATAGGCATACTACTACTAGCAGTCAGCTACCTAGTATGGGAGCGTTATATGTTTCCCGTAAGCCATGATGAGGAAAAATTTATGGCATACTTAGACTCTATGAATAAGCGTAACGAGATTATGTTTAACAAGATAGATTCTTTAAGTACAGTTAAACATGACCAGTATAGACTCTATGAACAAATCAATCTTAAATATGATACGATACAAGTGGCTATTGATACTATGCCTGACATTGACGGCACAAAGCTCTTACTCACAATCTCTAGACAGCTTACCTCTAAAGGAGTTGAATAATGAATTTCTCAAAGGTATTAAAGCCAGAGAAAGAGTAGTTGTTCTAAAAGAGATTATAAGAGTAGACAGTCTTCAACTAGACATCTATAAAGATTCTATAGTTCCTAACTATGAGAATATGATAAAGAAGTCTAAGGACGAAGTCACTAAGCTTAATCGTGATTTAGCGATAAAAGAATCCGAGCTTAAAATATATCGCTACGGATTTATAGGTATGGCTGTTCTAGCTGTACTAGGACTCGTAATTTAATTTTATGAAGATTAGTCTGAGAAGTAAAATAAGTGTAGTGGTAGCAAGTATCATTATGCTTGTCCTGTTGTACACACAATCTACAGTTGTACTAAAGTATGAACTGGCAGCATACAATACACAGGTGCTAGAGTTTTGGTTACTTGTAGCTTTCTTACCTTTTTTCTTTTTTGCTTGTATTGAGTTTGTTCGTAAAGCCAGGTATAAGTTCCAAAGCATTGATGCTACATTTAACGCAATCAACTACTCTAACTTATTGGTAGAGTTTGATACTGAAGGCAATGTACTAAAGGCAAACGATAAGTTTACAAAACTCTTTGGAGAAGTAAAGAGTCACAGAGACTTAGATGACAGTCCTACAAAAGAATGGCGTGAGTTCTGGAGTCACTTAAGAATAGGATTCTTTAAACAAGGAGAGTACGATTGTGGCGGAGTGTGGCTCTATGGAAACTTTAACCCTATCAAAGATCCTTACGGAGAGGTGTATAAAGTTCTTTTAATTGCTACGGAGATT
>Ga0222712_10006173_pt1 | contig 11881 bp, 10 predicted proteins | sample C33_657DmetaG_FD_165043 | JGI IMG/M metagenome (GOLD analysis project Ga0222712, IMG submission 165043) | Estuarine water microbial communities from San Francisco Bay, California, United States - C33_657D | ecosystem: Environmental > Aquatic > Marine > Unclassified | place: USA: California... | reverse complement strand
TAATCTGTACTTGTGAATGTTAAAGGAAATACTGCTTGATACGCCATACTACCGGTACCCACATAGGTGTAATTATCATCACTAGATACGCTATCGACTATGCTGGTTGCACCACCATCAGAATCTGATATGATATCACCCACAGCAATTTGCAGTGTGTCAGCAGATTTAGTTAATTGGAAACTATTAGTATTTAAAGCTGTGGCTCCATTATATGCAGTAGCTACAGATACTTGATGTCCAACTTGTCCATAATCTGCTGTACAATAATAGATGTATCCATTGCTAAATGCTAAGTCACCTTCTAAATCGCCACTAGTTCCTGTGCTGTGTGTAGGTACTGTGACAACACGACCTCCAGTCCATGCGGTTTCTTGTATTCTACCATCTGGGAAATACATCTCACCAGCTGGACTAAAATACCAGCTGTTGTAAGCAGGACTTTCGGGATCAGTTAGATCAATGGCATCAAGACTAATACCTTCACCACTTGCAATATGGAAACCCATACCTACACGTATTGTTGTCTCAGCTCTGTCGAATACTATTCCGCCATTTGTTGGTAACTCTAAATCAGCATTACCTTTAAACTGCCATAAGTTTATTGCACTACCATCATTTGATTGAGTATTAATAAGAACTTCGTGTTTTTCTGTAAAGCTATTATCTTGATCTCTAACTGTAACGTTAGCTTTTTCTCCACCTAAGATAAGTTGAGCTGCAGCTTCGTCTTGTGGACCACCTGCGCGAATATGAATATGATTTGGAGAAGTAGGATCGACGACTAAGTATTGTCCACCATAACCAAAATCTCCTGATGGAGTTATATTATATAAATCGTTATCTGGAACAAGTTCGATGGTGCTATAACCAGCACCATCACCTGAAGCTGTACCATCACCAATAATTTTTACACCATTGAATGTAATATCACCAGTATTTGCAGTGCCACCGCTGCCAGGTACACCAAACACGGTTTCCCAAGCAATTGATTCCCAAATTTCAGGTTGATTAAATCTAAATTTTAACCCAGCGAAACTTCCGATTGCACTACCAGCTGTATAAACAATATACAGTTCGTTATCAGTTGAGTTTAATACTATATCATTTACAACTCGTCCATATCCATCAGCATCAATAAACAACTTTGCTGGTTTTTCATCGACGATGAATTGATCGAATAGATCTTGATATGTTGTTGGATTCCAATTGACAACAACAGTGTATTGACCAGCATCTACACTATAGATTATATGATATGGAGTACCAGTTGCTGCCGTAAATGCTCCATCTAAAGTTAATACTATATCGTCTCCTGATGTATCTACATTGGTTATAGTACGAGTAATAGATCCATCGCCGACTTGCCATCCAACTTGTGGTGTGTATGATCCGGCATTTTCAATAAGCGTTACAGTAGTACCAGTTGAATCACTAGCAGCATTTAAAGTATAAACCACGACTCCTGCATTATCTACTACACCAGTAAATCCAGTGAATTCATCTTGTTGTACATAATCTTCTTTACATACATAAAGAAAATTGGAATCAAATGCCATGTTACCAGCTACGTGACCATCTGAACCCATCTCGTTAGCTGGTGCACCAACGAAGATGCCGATATCAGGTCTATCAGTTAAGTCATAGAAATCACCAGTAGTAGCAACAGTAGCAAATACTGGTTTGTTACTTAAGTCTTGATAATTACCAGTCTTTAATACGTTACCACCGGAAATATTAACACCATCACTCGCTAAAGCTGCATAGATATCGTCGAAGTTTGCTTTTATTTTTAATCCACCGGCTCGCAGTGTATCACCAGTCTTGTCATTATTTGCTGAGCCTACATTAAGTGTTAGTTTTGCCATGATTTTTCCTATTAAATCGTTTTATCTTGCATCCCACGTTGCTGTATTTTCGTCGAAACGTAAGATGTTGTTATCTAATGAAATTGCTTTTGGTTCATATTGAGATAGCGTAAGTTGTTCATATGCTCCACCTGGTTCTCCAAATGGATTAGTTTCTGAGAAGTCGAGGATCGTATCTCCAAAACTTTCAAAGTTTTGATTCTGTGCATTTGGATCATTCGGCAACTCTAAAGCACTACCAGCAGTAGTAATTAAGAACGAAGCTCCAGATGTCATACCTATCAATCTACGTTCAACTGCTGCATCACCAATACCCGATTCTTGGAAATATCTTGGCTTTTTATCAGTAGATCTTATTTGGTTGACAGTAATAGCTGCAGCAATACCACCAGCAAAGTCAACAGAAGCTAAGTTGCCGTATACAAATATTGGTTTATTATCAGTATCATAACCTAAGAACTGTTGTACTTCTTCATTTTGAACAAACGATATACTGTTTCCAGCCCCTAAGTTCAGTGTTTGAGATGCAGCGAATGTATTTTCGATGCCGTCAATAATATCGTAACCAGTATTAAACTTCTCACCGGAGTATTCGAATGTTTCACAATGCAATTCATACACGAAGATGTTAGCCAATTGATAGAAAGCAGCTTCGTGTTCAACGAACTTGATTTCCATGAATGTACCAGAAAGCGGGATGTATAATAAATCGCCTTCGTTTGGACGACCACCAATCATGGTAGTATTTTCTCGTCCAATAAAGTTTTCCCATCTTCTACGTGATACAACAAATGTCGCTTGGTCTCGTATCTCTAAACCAAACTTAGACATGATTGTGCCTTCACCAGTATATCCACCTTCATCGATGTACATTTCAATAAAGTAAGCTTGATTGAATTCAGATGCTATAGCATCATTCATCACGCTATCTAAGTTCTTAAGGTTTCGTGGGATATAGTAAATATCTTGTCCATAAATCCTTAAGGACTCTTCGATCATATCCTCATAAAGTCTTTGTTCGGATAAGACCCCAGGATTAAAGTACACATTGGTTGGCATTTAATTATCCACAGAAAAAGTCAACTGGTAATTCGTGCGTATTGCGTAGTTCTTCCTCTAATAATCTAATATCGTTCTCAGCATCATCAATATATTGTCTTGCATTAATTGTAACACCGCCAGGTAATTGCATACCATCGAACTTAGCTAAGTTTGCACCCCATTGGAATTGTATCAACGCGGTAGCATATCTTTTTAACCAAAAATCATTCCATATCTCATCACTTGTTACTCTACCGTATGCTTCAACCATGATGTATTGACCTGCTTGTATCTTCTCACTCCATTTAGTTTCAATGTACAACCTATTTCCGTGTCGTTGATACTGTACAGTTTGAACTCCATTCAACAATGAGTCTAGAGTTGAAAGGTATTGTTGCATCTCAACGAAGTATTGCATTGAGTCTGCTCTATATAAAGCATAGAAGTCATTTAAGTACATCTGATACTTCATATTAAACATGTTCATACCTGACCATGCAGAAGTTAAAGGCAATATACGAGTGACAGATATAACATCATCACTCAGTGTCATGTATCCATTTGCTATATCAATTTCGGTAACTTGATGCGGGATATAAACTCTTCGTTGCGCATCATAGTGATAATCATAATATTTTTGTAGTGCTTCATCAATGCGATCGTCTAGTTGATCTTCGTCGATATTGACTTCAAGCACTGGCTGACCCAATGCTCTAAGACAATATTCTTTTAATTCTGCTCTATTGGTTGGGGTTGCCATTTAATTTCTCTTATTTTTTTAGGATAGAACGAACCATCCATGCGGTTTTTTTATGTGCAGCTAAACGATCTGCTGCATAGTTTGAGATTTGGTGTTCACGTGCACCTTCAGCAACATCATATAATCCCTGATATAAAGTAATCATAGTTTGTGTATCTGCTTGAAGCTTTTCAAACATTGTCATAGCATCTGGAAAACCTTCTTCGTCTTTGATTAGACTTTGTGTTGCATATACTGATAATGATCCAGGAGCTTTTTCTCCTAATTGACGAATGAACTCTGCTAATACGTCAGACTGCGCAAATAAGTCTGCATAAACACTGGCAAAGAAGTCATGGTATTCTGAGAAGTTTTCTCCCTCGACGTTCCAATGGAACATATGAGTTTTCAGATATAGGGCAAAATTAGAAGTTAAGATTTTGCGTAGTTGTTCTACAAGTTGATTCATAGTAATTTTCCTTATTAGACTAATCTATTTATAATAAATTGGGAGCAGACGAAAAAATAGTCCTCGAAAGGACTATTTTGAATATAATTAAATTTTACCACTTACCCAATGGGCACACACTATTTCCAAGTTTAACTTTGACCTTCATAAAACATCCACATTCTTCGCATCGCGCTAATATGGGTTGAAATTTAGGACATACTTTACACATATCATATCTGAATTGTGCTAATTCCTTTGTTGCTATAAAGTCATTTTTTTGTTGCTCTTCTTTCATAATATAGTCCTTTCATCAACTTACTGTATATCCTGGAACTTTAAATGTATCTTTATATTCTTTTAAAATTCCGGCATTTTTAACCCAATATTTGACGACATAAATTTCACCAGGGATAAATTCCTCAAACCTAACATGTTGCATTACTTCTTGATCTGTTGAAAGAATCTTAACTTCACCACGCGGCCATTGATCATTTTTAAGACTCACTCCCTTATATGTAATATCATATCCATAGCTTAGATCATCAAATGTAATATTCTGTGATCCATTATTTCTAAATGATATTTCAATATCTGTCCATAAGATTTGTCTAGTGTCGTTGATTACTGCTTCTTTGATACCAGTTCTGACTACGTCCCACGTATCAAGTGCAAAATCATACGTTACTCTCATTCTACTCATTTTAATTTCCTTTAAACTGGATATCTGATAGTCAATGTGCCAGCCGTTCCGCCAGATTGAGCTCCGCCAGCATTAGCATACCCGTTGCTGAATGATCCGCCTGGAAGAGACGTATAGTTACCAGCAGCTGTTGAATTACCAAAGTTGGAACCTCCGCCACCGCCACCGCCACCGCAACCATCTTGGTTAGCAGGATTACCATTATTACCGCCACGATATCCACCCCCACCGCCACCGCAACCAGATGAATCACCACCAGGTGCATATCCGTTACCACCGTTAGTACCGCCTTGACCACCTGCAGCACCACCGCCTCCGCAACCCCCGCCCGTTCCATCTTGACCACCGCCACCACCAGAACCAGATGTATTATTTTCAGTGCCGCCTGATCCACCACCTCCTCCAGCAGCAACTAAGATTGTGCCACCACGTAATAAGCCTGTAGCAGCACCACCGCCGCCACCAGGACCAGAGCAAGGTGCGCATGAAGAATTACCACCACTTCCTCCGCTACCGAAGTTAGGGCCACCGCCACCGCCGCCAGCACCATCACATCCACGACAACCACCAGCGCCTCCGCCACCTCCACCACCAACAGAAACTGTTAATGTTTCACCGATGTTTACTGGAACTAAACCATACGCATATCCACCAGCACCACCATTCCCGCTGGTTCCACCTCCGCCGCCACCTGCACCCCATGCAAAGACTTCAACTGTTGCCCCAGCTTCTCCTTGATAGATATTGAAACCAGTACTTTGTTGACCATTAAATGTGTGATAACGATACGATGCATCAGAAGAGATACTTCCACCGTTAGCAAGAGTCTTAATCGGTGCATTCACGTTGATATCAAAAGTTCTATCTACTGATTGATTTGCTACGTCAGTCGCTCTTATTGTAAATGAATAGTTTGTATTTGAACTAACGCCATTAGCTGTACCAGTTATAGCACCTGTAGAAGAATTTAAACTTAATCCAGGTGGAAATGTACCAGAAACAACAGAATATGTTAGTCCACTATTGCTATTTGTATCTCCGTCATTAGCTACTAATTGCTGAATGCTTAAAGCAGTTGCAGCTCTATTTGAATTAGCTAATGTACCTAAATTCTGAGAAGCAGTTGACCAAACTGGAGGAGCTTTACCCCCTCCACGGCCGTGTCTAGAAATAAGAGGCATTTATAATTTCCTTATAATATTGTATCAATTATGCAAATTTAGTAAATTGAGCTGTGCAATACCATGTGCTACCAGTATAGAATAGCGTAAATGTCACGGTGTTGATACTGTTAGTTCCAGGAGTTGGTGCTGTATTATTAGCCCAACGGAGTGTGACTGCGCCGCTATTAACTTGTACTGCATTTGGATAATATCCAGTTCCACCCTGATTAAGAATCAGTGTTATAGCGTACGCTTTATTTGCAGTGGTTGGCATATTTGTAAAGTTAGCAGTAAAGTTCGCTGATATGCTGCTATGATAGAATATTGATGCTGTTGAGAAGTCGTGAGTAACTGTACCAGTTGCACCAGTCTTAGTCTCTAATGTTTCTTGTACTTGACTTAGCGATGTCATACCACGTAAGTTAATAGTACCAGATGTAGAACCAATCGTAGTACTTGTAGAAGCACCTCCGAGATTTAATGTTGTGACTGTTGTATTTAATAAATTAAACGTTGTAGCTGATGATGTCATATCACCACCGTTAACAGCAATATCACCAGTAACAGTTAAATCTGTACCAACTGATAAGTTGCCAACCATTAAGTCTGCCATACTAATATTGGCATTAGAGAAGTTTACAGTAGATAATGGCTTATTGCCAGTTAAACCTTTGAATAATTTAAATTTAGCATCTGTTGCATCACGAACCATACCGCTGTAAACAACTTGACGAACTGGTGTTGTAGCTATATGTGATGCTGCAGTGGTACTGTTTACTCCACGAGTACAGCCGGTAAATGTTGTAGCTGTCTTACCTGTATATGTAATCTCTTCATCTTCAATCTTGATTGTACCAGTTGAAGAGAATGCAGTTGTTGAGACTACAGTTATTGTAGTATTTGAACTCGATAATGTGCCTCCATCAACAGTAGAATCAGCACTAGTAGTTTCTTGCAAGAAACCTAAGTCTAAAGTATCGCCAACGTTGCCTTTACCAAGAGTAATCATTGGATCACTAATAGCAAGAGCTGTTGTACTTAAACTTGAGCCAGAACCACCGATAGAAATAGTACCAACAATTGATACATTACCTCCAACATTTAAGTTACCAACTAATCCCATGCCTCCGTTAACACGTAGAGCTCCAGTAGTAGTTGATGTAGATACTGTTGATGCAAGAATCTCTACGCCTTCAGCATGACCAGCGCGAGAATGACCTATCACGCGCAAACGTTCATTGCCACCATCAAATCCTCCCGAGAAGATAACGATATCATTTTGATGTCCACCAGCACCAGTACCAATTAATAGATCACCTGAATAAGAAGCTGTAGATAAACTTCTTACTGTACCGCCATTATTATGTGATGTAGCAGTAGATCCATTGACACCACGTGTAACACCAGTAAATGAAGTTGCTGTCTTGCCACTATATGTGGCTTGTTCACCACCAACAAATACTATTGTTCCAGTTGATGCAAAATCTGCTGTACTATCGACGTTTACAGTAGTAGCACTTGCTGATAGAGTTCCTCCAGTAATCGTAGTAGACACTGTTATATCTGGAGACGCATAGAATATGTAACCAGTATTTGGACCAGTTACTGTGAAATCTGGATCAGAGAAAGTTTCTGACGTGATACCCATATCGATCCAACCAGAATTATTATCACCATTTGATGAATAAGCAATCAAGTCAGTAGAAGCAGAATTTCCAGTATTATTATTTTTTAACGCAAATTGAACGAAGTCATCTGCATCTCCAGTAAAGACAGCAGATGCGTTGCTTATACCAGCATAACCTGGGTATAGAGAATCATCTATAGTAAGATTTTTGGCACCTGCACCCTGATAGATTGCTCCACCAAATGCTTGGATATCGCCTTCAGCATGTATGCTACCTGTTAAACCAATACCACCAACTACTCTTAAAGCTCCGGTTGTTGGAGAAACTGATTGAGTAAATGACAATACAGGCGCACCATCTAGATGAGAAGCTGCAGTGGTACCATTTACTCCACGAGTTAAACCAGTAAATGACGTAGAAGTCTTTGCGGTATATTCTATTTCTTCACTATCGATGATGATCGTACCTGAATCGGGGAATTCACTTGTATCAGTTACGGTCATCGAAGTAGCTGAACTATTATAACCTCCAACATTATTAATAGTTGTTTCAACTTCAACGTTAATTGATAATCCTGGTTGTAATCCATCATGGGATACACCGATTAATCTCATCTTTTCAGATGAGATAGCACCGAAACCGTTTGTTGAGAATACGATGTCGTTTTGTTGACCGGTATTATTCGTTGAAATGTACAGGTTACCATTACCAGTAGTTCCTTCAGGAGCTGACATAAAGATATAACCATCATTGGGTCCTGTAATGCCATATGTAGCATCTGCGAATGTGGTAGACGTAATACCCATATCGATCCAACCAGTATTATTATCACCATTATTCGTGTATGCAATAACATCTGTTGATGCGGTCGTACCAGCATTTAAGTTTTTAACAGAAACTTGCGAAAAAGCATCTGTGTCGCTTGTAAATACCGCCATAGTATCTGTTAAACCAGTGTATGAACCAGAATCTACTGTTTGTATTTCTGCATCTTTACCAACAAATATCGTAGCAGTATTTGCGCCAGCTGAGTCTATTGTGACTTTATCACCAAACTCACCAGTACCACCGATTGCTAAGTTACCATTTGTTGTACTAATATCGCCGTTGGTGGTTGTTAAATCTCCAGTAGCTGTTACAGATGAAACACTAATATCTGCATCATCTGACCATTCGGGTTCAGTTCCTGCTACATTGACAGCTAAGATAGTACCCGCAGCACCTACTGGTAAACGAGTTGCGCCAATTGAATCTCGATAGATGATATCACCTTGCGTTGTTACAACGGCAGAAGCAGAACCATCTGCCAAGACTTCCCAATATGTATTTGTTGTATCATCAACTGGGGCGTTGGCTGAAGAAGATGTGTGATGAGATATACAAACATATGATGATAAACCGTCTTTTACGATCTCACCAATCTTATATCTTATACCAGCATTTGACCACGCTCCCGCCCATTTAAAACCTTCGCTATATAATGACCAATAGCTTGCATTTTCTGGATTTTCAGTATATGCATCTGCAATATTAATATATGTGTTACCACCATACATAACAACGTCACCGATGCGATATGGTTGGTTTATAATATCAGCTTCTTCCCATGTTCCTCTGTCATTAAGAGCATTAGAAACTACTTTCCAATATGCAGAACCAGAAACACCGGGAGATTGATTTATTGAAGCTTGTGTGGCAATATATGTTTTAGCATTAGAGTAAACAACTGTATCACCAACTGCATAATTTGTAGAAGTATTGTATACTCCGTAATATGGAGACCAATATGTCGTATCGCTTGTTGGTTCAGTATATGCTGTACGAATGGCCAAGAAATCATCTCCGCCATCAACAACTTTATCACCTGGACGATATGCAAAAACTCCAGATGGAGTTACGTAAGTACCTCTATGATTTGTGCCTTCAACGAACGGTTTCCAAACTGCAATATTTTCTGAGGGAATAGTACCAGTATTACGACTTAAGGCAGCATAAGTGTAACCACCATATGCCACTACATCGCCTGCTTGATACTCCTCTGTATTATTCCAAGAATTTTCCCATTCAAAAGCAGCTGTATGAACTTCCCAATATGATTCGGCAAATTCTGCTCCAGATGTATGAGCTGTTGTGCAGATGTATGTGCCTCCGCCAAACGATACTACATCATTTAATGCGTAATCGGTTAATGTATTCCATGTACTTCTCCATCTCATACCATCTGTCAATAGAGTCCAATAATTATTGGCTACTGCTGTATAAAATGCGGCCTGATTAGCACCAGAAGTATGTTGTATAGTACAAATATAAGTTTTACCGCCGAATCTGACGACATCATTTAACTTATAAGCTTGTGCTGTGTCCCACTCACCTTCCCAAGTTATACCATCTGCCATTACTTCCCAATATGCTGAGTTAGTATAAAATGATGATGCAGCAACATGTCCTTGTACGCAAACATAGCTTTTGCCGCCATGGTTAACTACGTCATCTTTTACATACGTAGCAGAAGCAGCCCATGCACCTTTCCATACAAACTTAAGTCTACCTAATTTGAACTCTGCCATTTGTTATTCCCTTTGATATTGCAATTGAATGCTATTAATTAATCGTCGTAACCAATCCAGCTACCGCCATTATTAGTATATGTCGTGATAAGATCATAACCTCTAAATGCGTTTGCATATTGTGCGTTAAACGAACCGGCACGAATAGCTCCCTGATTAGTAAATGTTGTTATTGTTGTCTCTATAGCAATAGCAACTCCATTGTTTCTATTATCTACAGGATTGTAATCTAAGTTTCCGTTACTACCAATTATGTTACCATTATTTATGATACTAATTCCATTAATATATTCTCTATCATCAATATATAAAGCTGGTATACCTACACGAGATGATGTAATGTTACCTTCAATAGTAAGCGCTACTTCAGATATACCATTCCACCCAAGAGAAATTAGTGTATCATATAAATTAATATCATAATTTTCTCCATAAATGGAGAATGATTGAGAATGACCAGCTGGTATAGCTATATTTTCGACCGAAGTTACTGGAAGATGTTCACCGATATTTAATATTAAATAACCATTATTATCAATGTAATAAGATTGTGTTCTATCAACCCATTTCCATTGTTCATATTTTACATCAGCAGAATCATATAATAGTTCGTGATCTGTGCCGCGACCTTCAAAATAATCATCTCCTGGAAATTCAAAATCACTAAAAGCTGTTGGAATGCCATCATCTCCAAAAAATTCAATCGAAAAAGTACTTCTTGAATCGATATTTGATTTTAACATATACAAATCACCATCCTCTGTACGTCTAAGCGCATACAAGTAAGTGACAGAAGGGTTATTGTATTCTTCTACAGATTTGCCTAAGATATATGGAGTAGTCATATTAACCTTATGTGTATGTTATAACAACTAAACTGAATATTACATCTAATCCATCAGTCGTATCACATACTATGCTTACAGTATTAGATGGAGCTAAAAGTAATTTTTCTCCACCGTTGATAATCCTAGCACTACTTTGTGGTGCTATCTCTAGATCTTTAATATAGTGTCCTTTTACAGATGTAGCATCTGTAAGATACACCGAAGCTTTTACAATGTTATTAGTAACATTTGCTAAGCTTAAACCAACACATGCTCCTTTTTGTGAAGCACTTGTAGAAATAAGTGTCTGTTCAGTCTTACCTAAATTTTTTATTACTTTGTTTGTAATATTACTTACTGATGCCATGTCTTATCCAAAAATAATAGATTGAACCAATGCAATTTCTTCTGCACCAGCTTGTGTAACTGATTCGCCGACTTGAGCTACGTTTTGCCATTCTGTGCCATTATAGATTTCACATACCTCTGAATCATCACTGTAGCGCATAGTTCCTTTTATAGGAGCAGCAGGTCTTTCAAAACCAGTCCCATGCGGAATGACGAATGATCGCCCTGGTGCGTTATCAACGATAAAATCGTCTTTGACTGTGAATGCTTTATTAGTCGTTGTCATATTATTCTATTTATAATTGCTGCATGACGCGGACAAATTTGGCTTGATAATTAGTATTGGAAGCCAGAGGAGTGCTTGTAATTTTTAGCCTCAATTGTCCACTCATTATATCAACAGTAACAGTTGCTATTTCACCATTGGTGTCTATTACGCCGTATCTTGTAACAAAGGCATCAACTCCATTTGTAATAGCAATGACTTCCATCGCTTGATAATAGGGTTGTGCTGTCCCACCGCTGCTTTGTATTTCAACGAAATATTTT
>Ga0222712_10006171_pt1 | contig 11883 bp, 17 predicted proteins | sample C33_657DmetaG_FD_165043 | JGI IMG/M metagenome (GOLD analysis project Ga0222712, IMG submission 165043) | Estuarine water microbial communities from San Francisco Bay, California, United States - C33_657D | ecosystem: Environmental > Aquatic > Marine > Unclassified | place: USA: California... | reverse complement strand
TCCGGCTCTCTTCTGATTTCTTCTTTTCTTGTGAAATCTGATTAAGAGTAGATGCAAGCTTTGTGTCTTTGTTTGTCTTGCTGGCAGCCATTAGTTGTTCTCCTTTAGGCAATTGTCAATAGTTCCCCGAATACAGCAAGCAGAATCTGGATTTTTGAAGCACTCGCGCTTTGCGCCAACCACATCCCTTCCAACAGATAGATTGCTAGACGCCAATGCTCGGGCTATAGACATAGTCGTTGCATCACTAGCCATCGCAACAATCAGAGCATCTGAAGTTTCTTTTTCTAGAGACTTAATTATTGAACCAATTTTGCAATGCTTTTTAGTGTTGCCTTTGGCTGCCTGAATTAGTGCGTCTCGTAAAGCGCTTGTTTCCACCAAGAACCCCCCGGTGTTGTAGGTTTGTCAACGCGAGTAATCCGCACGCGCGTCCGCTAATGATACTACACTATGGCAACAGAGTTATGTAGGAGTGGCCACATGGGTAACGACAAATCAGCCGCAGTGCGTAGAGCCCTTGAAGAATCGCTGCCTGTTGAGATGGTGGACAGGGTTTTGCAGACGCTTGATAAGCAGAAAGTCTTCAGATACCACAACGACGATGACGTAAGTTTAATGTCGACAAACGGGAGGGTTCTTATAGCTCTCCTTGAAGACAACACCATGACGCAAAGGTCATTGTCTGTTTATCTTGGTTTAAGTGAAACAATGATTGACAAAACAATTAAAACCCTTATAAACAAAGGCCTTGTTACAAAGACAAAAGTACAACGACAAAATACGTACAAAGTTAATGTCGAAAAATTAAAAATTCATCCTGATATACATCACTTAAGCGGAGTTATATCAAGCATTTTTAAAGCCCCAAAGGTTGTAGAAGAGGAACCGTTCTAGATATATTCCTTCCAAATGACCAACCAAGTAAAGCCCAAAATTTCATTCAAAAAGAACTCGCCAACACATTATGTGCTTCAGTACGTAAAGTTTAAAGGTGGGAAAGCAGATGTAAACGACGCTGCTACGCTCTTTAAAGGAAAGATTCAAGACAAATCCAAGGCTAAGAGGTCAGCGAAAGTTCTTGTCAAGGATGGCTGCTTAACTGTTGTGTCGGGTGATATACACGCGCTGACGGCTAAAGGGTTGGGGGTTCTCCAGTACTTCGTTCGGATGAACCCTCCCCGGAAGGAAGACCGAGACTAACAAGCCACGCGCTGAACACTTCGTCCGCAACTGGCATAACCCAAACCTGACAAGAATCAACATCTTTCGGGTTGCCGACCAAAGTCCAGCAAACCTCCATGTCTGGTTCTGCCCTGCAGGAGCCGACATTACACTCCAGCCCAAATCTCATAATGAACCACTGGACTAAACATCCATAATCTTTTTCGTAGCAGTCGCCATCTGGGCCACCAGGGCAAAATACGGAATCTACAACAATGTCAGATTTGATTATTTTAAGACCGATGATGTGCCCATCGCGGTGCCACATCATTTCATCTAGTGCCATTTAATCAGCCTTTGGATAAATCTAAAAAAATGGGCCCAACCCTTTACGGGCCGCCCTCACCCATAAGGTAGCACTATTTATTTGGTGATAGTGCTACTCGGACTCAGCCAGGCTTTTTCTTGTCTTCTTTGTGGCAACTTCTTCGTCAGATACAGCGCCCTTCTTGTCGAAACGAGAGAACACGGCGTTTATTTCAGTAGATGTCAGTTTACCGTCGTCTAAAAACGCACGGGAAAGACCCTCTATGACTGTTGCTACTCCAGCTATTCCAGCCATAAGTATGGCTTTAGGCATGCTTACGCCAGCAACAGCTCCTGCTCCGACCACACTTAATCCTGATGCGGCAAACGTCGCAAGAATTCTAAGAAGAATGTTTGAAAGGACTTGCCTTTTCACTCAGCATCTAGTTCGGCTGCTACCGCAGGCTCTGGAGACTCCTGCTCCGCAACCTCAGCAACTGCCTCAACTTCTTTCTCTGCCTCAACGGCTGGAGAATCAGCTTCGGGGGCGCTGACCTTCTTCTTTCTAGACTTTGCTGCGGCAGCGGCAGCGACTGGCGCTATACCACTCTTTTTAGCTGCTCTTTCCTCTGGGGTTAGCTTCTTCATATCAAAATACCTCTGACTCGTCTGTTGTGTTTTTCTCCGCCTCTGAAGACGATTCTTCGGGGGCAGAATTTTCAATAATTTCTTCCGGAGCCTGCTCTGGAGTTTCTTCGACTACTGGTTCTTGAACCGTTACCAGAATTGTTGGTGTCTCAGACTTCTTAGGGCGACCACGTTTTGCTGTAGTCGACTGCTCTGAAGCTCCTCTTTTTGCTAGTTCATTCAGAACCGCTTTTCTAAGTGGACTTACTCTGTTATCGCTCATTCTGAAATCTCCTGCACCCTGGGAATTGTTTTTTCTACACACGTTATGGAGCAGTACATGAGGTCGCCCTTCATGCGTACCATTCCCCTAACGGTTTTCTTCCCACAATTATCGCATTCGGAATACGCTCCGGCAGCACCTACGTACTTAATGAGCGTTCCGTACATCACAGGGTCTAGGACTACCTGCTTTGGGGTTTGTGTTGGTGGCTGTACGTTTCTCTTCTTAGTGGCCATATCAATTTACTTAAACCCTTTTAGTAAATTCACCGCGCGCGTGGTCGGCAATGTGCTCGTCCACTTTTGCCTCCGTGCGTTCAACGCCTTTTTCGACCCTGTCTATTGAAATGCCTAGGGTTTTGCCAAGATTTTCAATTTTATCAACAACGAAGTTATGGTCTTGCTTGTTCTCTTCCCATCTATTTTTGCTAGAACGACGGCCATGCTCCATAAAGCCAACAAGAACAAAACCCAAAGTGGTTATGAAAGCAACAAAAATTTCATTCATCGCTCTTACCAGCGCCTTTACCGGCAAAATATCCGCCAATAATGCCAATAAGGCCGACTAGAGCATTTTGCACTAAAGAAATTGCTTCAGGGTTTGTAGCAACCGCTTCGCCAGTTTGCTGCTGTGCAAGCATCATTGATGCATACTCCCCAACGACCACTAGTCCAATAAATGCCAGTATGCCGATTGTAATAATCCACATGAGCTTGTCTCTCATTTGCATTATGCGCCAGGCTTTGGAAGCGCTCTCCACGCTGCTTCAAATTTTGCCGCATCGTTAGCCATTTCAGGAGAAAGTTCTATATGTAGCCACTTTCCTCCCTGTGAACCAGCGTTCTCTTTTGCGTCATAAATCTTTACCGACTTAGGGTCTGAGCCCTCACCGCGACTACAGCGGTAACCGCGTCCCCAGCCTGGCTTTTTGTCGTCAACGTTTGAGTCGTATGCGTAGTCATGAAGCTCCTCGATGCCAAGTTCTTTGGTGTACTTCATAAACCAATCCCAGGCCTCAACAGCCTTCTTGCGGTCCGTGTAGCCCATATCAACCGCACGACCGGTCGCGTGCACGCTCAGCCATTTGGGGTTATTTGGGTCTTTGTCAGCTGCAGGATTTCTCATCCGCCTATTGGCATAAATCCCCAAATTAGAAAAGCCCCATCTTTTCTTACAGAATTCTAAAAGCTTTTCTGTACCAGGCTTAGCGCCTTTGCCATTACCGTCAGAGTTACCAGTGTACTTACGTGGCATTTATGGCCTCCCATGTGAAGCGGAACAACCAAAGTATTGTACCTCAATAAACAGTAAACAAATAAAAAGGATTATTTAGTTGACGTTATTTTTTCTTCGTTCTTCTACTAGTTCTTGTAAATAGGAGACCGATACCTATTGAGCCCAATATATAAACAAATACACCAGAAAAATTCCCACCCGTTGCCGGAAGGGACGGTTCGTGGCTATGCGTACTGTGGTCATGGACTGTTGTGGTTGATTCGCTCGGGATTGTTGTGCTTTGCTCAATAGTGCTTGTTGTGCTCGATTGGATTACGGGAGCCGCCACAGACGTGGTTGGAAGTTCGGTAGGTGTTCCTGGAGCACTGGTTTGAGGGACGGTTGTTGTTACTTCTACGGTTGTTGTTACTTCTACGGTCGTAGTGGGGGCAGGGGTAGTAGTGGGGGCAGGGCTCCATGTGACGGTTGTAGAAACAGTCTTGACAACGCCATTCACAGTGGCTGTCGCCGTATATACGTTTGTTCCAGTCGAAGATGTATTTACAGTTATTGTGGCAATGCCTGAAGAATCTGTTGTTGCAGTAAAATTCCGTCCAGCATCTGGACCGCTACTAACAGTCATACTGACAACTACTCCGGCTTGTGGGACTCCAGCAATTGTTTGGGCTGTTGCCGTGATTGTGAGTGGTGTTCCGGCTGCTGGGTTTGTAGGACTGATAGCCAGAGTAAAAGAGCTTGGAAGACTAACACTTCCTCCACCTATTGATACCGCCTTACGAGTGTCTGAAGAACTTGGAAATGGGTAATCAACAAGTGTCTTCAGCGTTCCAACATTTCCAGTGAAATAACCGTGCCAACACGCAGCAACTATAGTATTGCTTAGTCCAAAGTCAGCAACTCCATCCGATGTAGCATCTGGACCACCATTGCAACCACCAAGGTTAAAAACCGCACTCGGGAGAAGGGCTGTTACCCAACCGTATGGATTGTAACTTGAAAACAAACCACCACCAGAGTTAACAAAGTCAGCAATTTTTTCAGCGTTTGTCGTGAATATTGAGTTAATCGCACTGCTTCTTGACCAGTCGTCGGGAATCCATAGCATTTTTGGAGGTGCCGACGTTATTCCAGAAGAAAAAAATGCATTTAAGTCTGTGCTGCTGTTTATGAACTGAACCTGAGGCTGGAGACCCGATGCAAGCGTTCCAAACTGTGTTAAAAACTTTGTTGTTAACAAAGATGTCCAGTCACCACCACACCCACCAGGAGTTGGTCCTGTGCCAAGTATCGCGATTTTGCCGTTATTCCCAGGCATTGAAGACTGGTCATAAACGCTTTTAACCACTTTTGCAATGTATTGGTCAGTATTTTCGTTATATGCAGCGTGGCAAACAGGGTCCATTCCATCAAGAACAATTGGTCCACCACCTGTTCCAGATGCTTTCGCAATAGAAACAAGACCGATTTCCTGGCTAGCTTCTGGGCCTGCCACGACAGCAAATCCAAAAATCCATAAAGCGACTAGAAGCAGTTTAGAAATTTTTTTCACAGTTAATCTTCTTTGCTAAGAATTTTGTATAAATAATGAACAGCCGTGGCAATAAGCGTTATCCATAAAGCGATGGACTGGGTTTCCCCAGAAAGAGTTATTAGTACAATGGCACTTCCCGCAAGAGTCCATGCCAAATCGGCAGTTATATTCCACAGTTTCCTGAGAAAATTAATCATTTCCCCAACCCCCGGCGTCTTCTATTAGATGATTCGTTACTTCCAGAACCACCGGAAGGACCACCGGAAGGACCACCGCCACCACCGCTGCTTGGTTGTGAGGGGCCTGACGGAGAACTCGGGGGAGCTGCAGCTATTACAGAAGTAGATAATACAACACCAGCGGCAATCACGGCTCGACGTGTCTGTACGTCAACAGCAGAACCAAGTGGGACATAGGTGTCGATAGCACCATCGAATACGTTAATTTCCGATTCCATTGCTTCTCTAACTTCGGTTGGTGCGTCCTGAACGGCTTCAACAAGAGCTGCTGCTTCTTCTGGGGTTACTTCGCCAATATCAACAGCGTCAAAGATTTCTGTTGCCTGTTCTCCGTCGATGCTCTGCAAAACCTTTTCACTGGTAGCAAGGTCAGTAGCTTGGTCTTCAGTTACGCCGTTTTCAATTACTGAATCAACTGCTGCTGCTACTTGCTCTTCTGTAACTGTTTCTGATTCCAGTACGTTAACCAATTCTGCAAACTGCTCATCTGAAAGCGGCTCGTCTAAAACAGCATCAATAATCGCATCAAACTTTTCATCCGAGATTGGTTCGTCAAACACTGCTTCAAGAGCATCGCTGAACTGTTCGGTTGACAAAGGTCCATCAAACACTGCTTGCACTGCGGCGTCAAACTGTTCATCACTCAATGCAGAAGTATCATCAAATACAGCATTAACTGCGGCAGAAAAGTTTTCGTCAGACATAGGTCCATCAAATACTGAATCAATAACAGTTGAGAACTGGGCGTCAGTAAGTTCTTGGTCGAGAAGAGAATTAACTACAGCCGTCAGTTCTTCTGGTGTACCAGCATCCGCCACGAGGTCGTCCACAGCGTTTGCAAGTCCTGCGTCGGACATGGGCCCATCAAAAATGTCAGCAACTGCATTGTCCGCAGCATCTTGTGTATCTTCTGGAACAACTACCGGCGGTTCATCCGTTTGTGTTGTTGTCTCTTGTTCTGGGGCATATTGTGGTACCGAGGCGGCGGGTCCATCGGCTTCGGGATAACTTTCGCTCGTGGGTGTCTCAACTGGGGTTACCTCCACTGGGGTTGGGTCTGGTTCGGGAATTGAGACAGTGGTGTTTTCCGTTGGAATTGAGACAGTGGTATTTTCCGTTGGAATCGTCTCGACAGGAGGGGGGACAATATCTGGTTCGGTAGTTGTAGTACTAGTAGTTGTAGTACTAGTAGTTGTAGTAGGCACAGAAATGCTTATGTCAGCGACTGCAGATGGTCCATACAAGCATGAACCTTGCCCCTCTCCAACACACGGAGCAGTTCCCGCGCTAACAGTAAATTGAGTGTCTCCATAGCCAGAAGTATCTGAACCCAAAGTAATAGTGGCGGTAAGCATGTTGGCATACGTCCAAATCCCCCAACCACCACTACGTTCTCCGGAATCCATGTCAAACCAAGTGATGTTCCACATATATGGCTCCGTGTTGCTCGGCTCTCCGGACTCCCACGTGAGCTTCACTTGGCTGTCTCCAACAATAAGCGCTGTTAAGTTTGTCGGAGGGTTAAAATATGGAGCTATTGTTGTGGTTGTGGTGGTTGGCACGGCAGATTTGGTAAAAGCACTAGCGGGAACCATCTCAAAACCTTCACCCGTATCCCAAAAGAGCTGCGTGTTTGCTCCACCGCCATTTTCGTAGTACCAGTATGTAAAGGGTTTGGAAACTCCAGCAACAAAAGACTGCGGAGGTGTTGGGTTTCCTCCACCACCCTTATCCACCCAGTTGTCGTCTATTAAAACACCATTAAGGTAGAACTTGGTTCCGTCGTCGGCATAAGGGTAAAAAGTTATATCTCCCGTTACTGGAGAAGTTATATATCCCTCATACTTAACAATGAAGTCTTCATACATGCCGAACATCGGCTCAGAATCAAAATCTTGGTTGATTTGATTTACGGTAGTGGTACCTACAGATGGCCTGCCAGAAACATTGGGCAAGGGAGGGGAGCCGTTATATCCAAAATTATTGTAAACAGTTACATTGATTCCAGGTTCTGAAGTTGCCTTTGAAGAAGACGGAAACACAAATACAACTGCAAAAAGTACAGCTAGAATCCAACTGCCGCTTCTGCGGCGAAGTTTCCTGGGGGACATGAAACCTCCTGAAATTAAATATTATCACTTATTAAAAACTTCTAAATTTAATGCTTTGTGATAAAATTCAAGGTGGCGAAGGAGAATTCATGAATACAAAATTCGCAAAAGAGGCAGCAGAGAGAGCTGTAAGAACTTTCTTTCAAGGGTACTTGGCTTACTGGATGGTGAATGGGGCAGATTTTGACAGCCTTATCGCTGGCAATAGCCTAAAAGCTGGAGTTGTTGCTCTTGCTCTTTCGGTAGCCATGAGTCTTGGTTTGAAGAATGTTGGCCCCAATAAAGGTTCAGCAAGCGCCGTTTGATTGCTTCTTAATTAAAAGGCATTCCTCATCTACAATAATTTCGTGCGTTTCTAGCAGCAGAGGAGCTGGCCAAATATGCTTTCAGGCGTTTACAACATAACCTGCGAGCAAGGTGCCACGTTCGTCAGGCTCATAGAGATTGAATATCCAGACCCCACCGACCCGGAAACATATCTTGACTTCGACCTTTCCGGATTTACGGCAAGACTGCAAGTTCGTAGAACTGTTGAAAGCAGCACACATTTCGTGAACCTGACATCAGAAAACGGCGGCATAGAAATGCAGCCGGGTGGAATTCTTAACGCAATGAGAATATATATGAGCGACGAGCTGACATCAACAATTCCGTCCGACGGCGTTTATGACCTTGAAATAGAGTCAGCGTCAGGAGAAGTGTCAAGAGTTATAAGAGGTTCATTTACCCTGATAGCACAGGTAACCCGATGAGCAACGTTCCAAATAATGTTGTAATTGTTGAAGACACACCAAACCAGGTAATAGTCAACCAAGATTCACCAAACCAGGTTGTTGTAAGGACTGGCGGTCAGGCGGGAAATACAAGAAGATATGTCCATACGCAGTCCATGGCGACTACGGAATGGGTAATCAACCACAACCTCGGAGGAAAGCCATCAGTTACTATCGTCGATTCTGCAGATACGGTAGTAGTTGGTGAGGTAACATATAACAGTAATTCGCAAGTGACGGTCACGTTTACTGCGGCTTTCTCCGGATATGCATATCTAACATAAGGGCGAGGCCAAATGGCGACTAAATTCGTAACAAACCTAGACCTCGTACAGAACCAAATCCTCAATGGTCGGTTTGAGTCTGTAGCCAGCGACCCAAGTACAAACAACTTTGAGGGTCGCTTAATTTACAACACCACAGAAGACACAATAAAGGTCTGGACAGGTTCTGCATGGCGCAAGATGCTCCATGGTATTTCTTCTACTGGTACAGCATCAGAAGCGCTAACAATCAGCGAGTCTAACGGTGCAGTAACGATTACCCCCAATCTGGCAACTGGCACCGACGACGGTGTTATGTCTGCTTCAGACAAGAGCAAACTTGATGCAGCAACAGCTTCTGACGGTGTCAGCACGCTTGTTATGCGTGATGCTTCTGGTCGCTATCAGGCTGCTACTCCGTCTGCCGGGCTTGATGTCGCAAACAAGGCATACGTTGATTCGGCCCGCACTGGTCTGGACGTAAAGGCTTCCGTAAAGGTAGCAACAACTGGCCCAATTACTCTTTCGACAGGTCTTGAAGCCGGAGATGAAATTGACGGCTACACGCTTGTTGCCGGAGACCGCGTCCTTGTCAAGAACCAAGACACCGCGTCAGAAAACGGCATTTATGTTGTTGCTGAGTCAGGTGCCCCAAGCCGCGCCACCGACGCTGACTCTTCACTTGAGGTCAGCCCAGGAATGTTCACATTCGTTGAACAGGGCACCACAAACGCCGACTCTGGCTGGGTGCTTATTACAGATGGCACCATCAACCTTGGAACAACCGGTCTCGAGTTCTCGCTGTTCTCGGTTGCTGGGAATATTCTCGCCGGCGATGGTCTTCTAAAGACAGGTGACGTTCTATCTGTTCGGGTAGACGACAACGCAGCAAGCCCTACTCTTGAAATATCAAGCGACAGGCTGAGAATTGCATCAACCGCTGCGGGAAGTGGTCTTGGCGGCGGTGGGGCTAGCCCACTCTCTGTAAATGTAGCCGCTGCTGGTGGTATAGAAATATCTTCAGACAACCTTCAAATCAAGGTTGATGGAGCTGTAAGCGGTCTAGAAACAACATCTGATGGCCTGCACCTAAAGTCAAACATGGCCGGTACCGGCCTAACCTTCACTACTGGTGTTCTTTCTGTTAACGCAATCGACCTTGACTCATCAAGTGGTGGCGGTGTTACTGGAATTCTGCCTATTGCTAATGGTGGTACAAACGCCTCTACCGAGTCGCAGGCTCGCACAAACCTCGCTGCAACTTCCCCAACCGGTGCGAATACATCAACACCGGTTCTTGCACGAGTCGCTAACAAAGTAATTGGTGATGGTGCTAGCACTTCATACACAGTTACGCATAATTTCGGAACACGAGCAGTAGTCGTTCAGGTGTTTGACTCATCCAGTTACGACACCGTTATAGCTGATGTTGTAAGAACCACAACCGACTCTGTAACGGTTTCGTTCTCAGCTGCTCCTGCCTCGAACGCCTTTACGGTAGTAGTAACAGGCTAAGGTTTACATAGCACCTCGAGGGGTGCCCAAATAGAAAACAGTTGAGGCTGGATTCATGACAAGATTCGTAGGCACGCCGCTACGCGGCATAGAGTTCGCTAACCCCTCTGATGAGGCTGTATCAGCTAGAACTACTGGAGATGCGCATCCGAGAATACGGATAGACGCAGGAGGACGAATTACCTGGTCCTCTGGAGCATCTGCAGGAGACTCTCTTTTATATAGAGATGCTGTTGGACATCTAGTCACAGACACAATCTTCGAGGCGTCTGGCGGCCTAATAACGCTAACCACAAACGGGGCACCAACAGGGGCTTTACCAAACGGCGCTATAGCAATAGACACAACCAACGATGTCTTTTATTTCCGCTCTAATAGCGAGTGGTTGGAAGTATCGTCAGGAGCAAATGTAACAATTCAATCATCTGAGCCAGTGGGGGCCGAATCGGGTGACCTCTGGTTTGACTCAGATACAGAAGTTCTTTACATACTTAATGGAGCAGAATGGGTGAGCGTTAGCGGCTCGCTTACATTGGCAGAGCTTGATGACGTGTCAATACCCGCGCCACAAGCCGGCGATAATCTTGTTTACAACGGAACCGAATGGGTCGCAGAGCCCGGCAATAACCCCAAATATGCAATAGCAGAAGTAATTGGAGATGGTTCTGAAACAGAATTTACAATTAACCATAACTTTGGTACTCGTGATGTATTTGTAATAGCCAGAAACAACGTATCTCCATATGAAGATATAGAAATTGGCTGGGAATCAACAGACGTAAATAACGTAGACATAATTTTTTCCACACCTCCGGGGGTCAATGGGGTACGCATAAACGTTCTTTACGTTGGCGCAACAACTATAAACGGAACGTATACGGCAACCATCGGAGACGGCTCCGCCTTGACATATACGGTGACTCACGATTTCGACACAAGAGACGTAAACGTTGTCTGCAGGGAAGCAGCAAGCCCGTACGGAGTGGTTGACGTTGCATGGGAAGCATCAACAACGGATACAGTTACTCTGTATTTTGCAGACCCACCATCTTCAAATGAAATAAGAGTTGTTGTTTACTCTTCTGAAGTTCTGTTTAGCCGTGTGGGGGCAAGAAACCTAAACGAGCTTGACGACGTAACCATCTCAACACCACTGTCTGGTGACTCCCTCAGATACGACGGAACAACGTGGTCAAACAGCCCTGTAAACCTAAATGAGCTTGGTGATACTGACATTTCAGCGCCAAGCGCAGGTGAAGTTCTTAAATACGACGGAACCAATTGGGTTAACGATACCGACAGCACAGGTACTTCAATAAATGCCCTAGACGATATTGGTGACGTCTCTGTTGCTGGTGCTGCGTCTGGAGATTTCCTCAAATGGAACGGAACAGCGTGGGTAAACCAGTCAGGTATTGCAACAGAAAGCTATGTAAATACTGCTGTTTCCAATCTTATTGATGCTGCCCCACCCGCCCTAGACACCCTAAATGAACTCGCTGCAGCACTTAATGATGATTCAAGCTTTTCTACAACAGTTACAAACGTCTTGTCTGCCAAGGCTCCCCTTGAATCTCCTGCCTTAACAGGAACCCCAACAGCACCAACAGCCACTCTCGGAACCGATACAACTCAAATAGCAACAACTGAATTTGTTCAAGATGCAATAGGAAGTTTTGCAACCAACTTAGACGGTTTATCTGATGTCGTTATAACTTCTCCTGAAGAATTCCAAACACTTGAATACAATGGCACCAACTGGGTTAATGCTTATTCTTCTGTTGTCTCCAATGTCCGCAATGCCGAATCAACAACAATTACAACAGGAACTGTCG
>Ga0222712_10006170_pt1 | contig 11883 bp, 8 predicted proteins | sample C33_657DmetaG_FD_165043 | JGI IMG/M metagenome (GOLD analysis project Ga0222712, IMG submission 165043) | Estuarine water microbial communities from San Francisco Bay, California, United States - C33_657D | ecosystem: Environmental > Aquatic > Marine > Unclassified | place: USA: California... | reverse complement strand
ATCATCATCATTCATCATCATCATCATCATCATCATCATCGTCAGTGACTGACGGTCATCGATGACGCGCGATGACGACCAAGTGTATGCCTCCATCGTCGACGCGTTCGATGGCGACTTCACGCGCGTGACTCGAATAACCCTCGACGACGATTCTCCAACATCCCGCGACGCCGGGTGGCACCCGCGCTCGACGCGATCGCACGTGCTGTGCGCGCCGACGAACGCGCGCGAGTGCGCGCGCGTCGCTCAGGCGTGCGCGAAGCTCGTCGTCCCGCTCGTCGTCCGCGGTGCCGGCACCGGTCTCGAGGGCGCGTGCGTGCCGTACAGCGGCGGTGTGGTGTTGGCGACGTCAGCGATGAAGACGATCGAGATCGACGTCGTGGACGGCGTCGCGCGCGTCGGCGCGGGCGTGGCGAAGAGCGAGTTGAACGCGGCGTTGCGAAAGCTCGGGTTCGTGTTCGGGCCGGATCCGAGCAGCGACCCGTCGATCGGGGGGATGGCGAGCACCGGGGGGAGTGGGTTGTCGACGATAAAGTACGGGACGATGAAAGAGAACGTGCGGTCGATGACGGTGGTGACGCCGAGCGGGGATATCGTACGAACGCGAGCGGAGACGAGGAAATCGAGCACGGGGTACGAACTCAACGCGCTGTACCTCGGCGCCGAAGGGACGTTAGGGGTGATCACCGATCTTTGTGTGAAGATTTATCCATTACCGAGAACGCGGTGTGGGGCGATGGTGAGGTTCGCGAACGTCGCGTCGGCGGCGAAAACCGTGGCGGAGGTCATGGCGTTGAATCTCGGCACTTTGCTCAAGTGCGAATTGATGAACGACGAAGGGATCAAGGTGACGAATGTGGTGTTCAAAACGTCGCTTCCATGCGAGCCGACGCTGTTTTTGGAGTTCGTAGGGAATGACTCCGCGCAGACGAAGGCGGATTGGGAGACGTTTAAGGCGCAAGCGGAAAAAAACGGTTCGAGCGGCGCCTCGTTCGCGGCGACGGGTGAGGAGTTAGACGCCCTTTTCGACGCGCGGCGCGGTTGCTATCTCGGCGCGATGCGCTACCGAGGATTAGAAGCCGGCACGTCGGAGAAGGAGAGCGTGTACGTCGGGGACGTCTGCGTGCCGTTGAGTCGGCTGGCCGAAACCATCGCGTCGACGGAGAAGGAGTTTAAAAAAGCTCGCTTCCCGTGCGTCATTTGCGCGCACATAGCCGACGGAAATTTCCACTGCTTGATTCCATTCAAAGAGCACGAGCGCGCCGCACTGCAGGCTCTCGAAGACAAGGTCATCGGTGCCGCGCTCGCCGTCGGCGGCTCTGCCTCGGGCGAACACGGCGTCGGCGTCGGCAAGCAGTCGTACATTCTGCAAGAGCACGGCGCCGCGCACATCGGCATCCAGCGCGCGATCAAGCGCGCGCTCGACCCTCAAAACATCATGAATCCAGGTAAAATCTTCCCATGGGACCCGTCGCCGGACGAAATTCGTCTGTCGTTAGCGAAGCTTTAGATTGTAGCGCGCGCGAAACCTCGTCTTCGGCTCGCCTCGACGTCCATCGAACGCGCGCGCGACGGTGACATTTCACCCTCTACGCCGACGCAACGCCCTCGCGAGCGTCGTCCACGACGCGATTCTTCACCGCACGTTCCCGTCTACCCGATGTCATCAACCCCGTGTGCGTCACTGCGCCGGGGGTGAATCCAGTCTCGCGCTCGTCGTCGCGACCCGCCGCCGCCAACACCCAACAGACAACACCCACCGCCGCGACGCCGCGCCGATGGTCACACGTCGCCACGCGGCGATGCCTCGCCCTCGGGCGCCTCGGCGCGAACGCGCAAAGTTCATCATCGCGCTCGCGTTCGTTTCCCTCATCGCGTCCTTCGTCTCGAACGCGCGTGCGGCGACGACGGACGCGCTTCGCGGGTCGCGCCCCGGCGCTCGGCCGTGGATCGTCGAGCGCGCTGAATTGCATGGACTGCGCGCGAACGCCCTCGAACGGGCGTCGGCGAACGTGGAAACAATCGTCGATCGCGATTGTTTCGTCGTCGCGAAAGACGGGGCGATCGTGCACGAGTCCTACTACGGCGGAGCGAGCGACGCGAATGAAAAGTTTCAATCGGATGGCGTCGGCACGCTCGCGCTCGTCGCCGCCGTGGGCGTCGCCTTGGCGCAGCGGTTATTCGAACTCGACGAGCCTTTGGGGAAGTTTAATTTAGCCTCCGTCGAACGCGCGTACGGGACGTACGCGCATGAGGTGACGGTGCGACAGTTGTTAGCGCAGACGCACGGAGGCGGGGCGCGAGCGCCGGGAACGGCGTTCGCCCGCGATCGCGACGAGGATGGGTTTTTAGACATCATCGGCGAACTCATCGAAGCGAGGAGTGGGGTGAAATTGGAAAATTGGGCGCGCGCGCACGTGGGCGAGCGGATTGGAGTTCCAGAGTTGTTTCGCGACGCCGAGCGAGGCGCGAGCGGGTCGATTTCGTTGCGGCGCGGGACGCGAGCGAGCTGCCGAGACGCCGCCAAGCTCGCGCAAGTGTTCGTGAACAAAGGCAAGTGGTTGAGCGAAGACGGTGTGGTGCGACAGCTCTTCGATCCATCGTTCGCGGTGACGGCGATGTCGGTGAGTTATCCGTCGTTGAACCAAGCGCACGGGTTGATGACGTGGTTACACGTGCCGACGAGCAAAACCGGGTCAAAGTGTTGCAAACCGCAAGCGACGGCGACGTCGTGCGGGGAGAGCGCAGAGGCGATCGACGGACCGATATTAGGCGTCAATGCCCCGCGCTCGCCCGTGGCGATCGTCGTGGGAAACGAAGGGTCGATGATTTACATGTTGCCAGAGACAAACACGGTGGTGGTCACGCTCGGGCGCACCGTGGCTGGGACGCCGGCGTGTCCGGTGGCGCCTTCGGACGTGGTGAACAAGCTCGGACAAGGACGGCGAGACGATGCCTTTTTAGTACGCACTATTTGGGATGCCATGAGTGGGGCGTTGAAGCCCACAAACGAGGACGCGACGAACGCGCCGAGTCGAATCGGCACGTCCTCAGCGGAGCGCGACTGGCATCGCTGGTCAAACGAGAACGATCACGCCGACGTCGACGACAAGCAATCACGCGCAGGTAAACGCGGCGATGATTCAGTTGTTGCCCGCGTTGGAGACGACGAAGCCGCGAAGAGTTCCCTCCTGCAGTCGGTGCGCGAAGTCGTCGAGAGCGTCATCGGTGCCGAAGTCGCCAAGCGAGACGGCGTCGTTCACGACGGTCACGCGTCGTACGAGGATTCGAGCGAGCGTGAAGACGATGAAGTCAATAGTCGTCGACGCGATGCGGATGACCATGAGCCACATACTAAAGCCGAGGCTGCGGCGGAGGCGTACAAGGCGAGGCAAATCGCGTACGCTCGCGACATGCAAGAGCGCGAGTACAAAAAGTATGAATTGAAGATTCAGCGCGACTACCAAAACGCCATCAAGGCGAACCAGGAGCGGTACCAAGAGGCGATGCGCGCGGCGCAAGAGGAACCAGACGCCGTCGTGCGAGCGAAGCTCGAAGACGAAGCTGCGGCGGAGTACATGGACGGCGTGAATACGATTGAGCAAATCGGGAAAGACTCACTCGATCATCTGGCGAGCTGGCGAGCGTCGACGCTCCCGCCGAAACACGCCAAGGCGCAACTCGGCGCGGACGCCGCCGATGACGAAGGCATAGCTGCCGCCGATGCGGCGAAACAATTGGAAATCATGCAACTCGCGGTGGAGAAGAATGTGGACAAGATGACCAAAGTCACGAGTCGCGCGTCGCGAGGGACGTTTGCTCGACTCGGCGCGGCGGCGCCTGCTTCGCTCGTTCGCTTTTCGATTGGCTCGTGCGTATGCGGATGTCCCAACACGCGATCGACTTCGTCGACATGCTTTGATGTCGACGCCAGCGCGTTGTCCTCGAGCGATGAAGCCGCGCAAGTTTGCAGCGCGATGCATTCGCGCGCCGCGCTCGGATGCCCGCACACGGGGATTGTGCAAAAATGCGGCGAAGTCGTAGGCAAGCGGGGTACGGCGAGTGGCGATTTGGAGTGCCGACAAGTGCGTCGATGTCCGCAAACAAAAGAAGAAGAGAAATCGATTGAGTTTTTAGCCGCGGTGTTCGACTGTCGACCGAACAAGTTTGAGGCGTGCGCGTACGTTTCCGAGCCGTGCGCCCGCTCCAACGTCTTGGTGCGTCCAGTCATCGCCCCGGTCGAAGACTCGTCGGCGGTGCGACTGTCCCGAGCCGACATCGACGCCGACCGCGAGGTGGCGCACGGATTCTCTGATCATGATCACGTGTTGGTGCAACACAACGCCCTGGTTCGATGGGTACACCGCGCGTCGCCCGAGTTGAGCATAGGCATCGCCGTGGCGGTGCTCGCATTGGCGCTCGTCACGATTGCGAGCAAGTGGCCGACGACGGTGACGGGTGGAGATCCTTTCGCTTCTTCGAACGTGAATTCCATCACCAAGCGCCGCCCCTCGGCAGAAGCAGCACCTTTGCTTGTGAATCCTCGCGCCATGTCTCGAGAGTTTTCGGCAAAACGAACGAGCGTCAATGCGATGGCGCTCGGCGCGCGAATGAAACCGCCGCAACGGCTGAGCGTCGACGACGACGCGCGCGATCAACATTTCGTGATCGCCGTGGATGATGACGGGTCGCGCAAGAGCGAGAAAGCTCCGCCGGCGATGCCCCGCGAACCAGTCGCGCCGAGTCGACCGGTGGTGATTCCTCAGCCGCAAACGTTTGCGTTCGCCGAGCGATTGAACCCTACGGTGGAGATTTCAGGCGCGCCGAAGCTCGCGTCGTACGACGAGAACGGTTCGCTCGTTGACGAGGAGGAATAATTATTAGTACCTTTAGAAGAATTATTCTCATAGTGTAAAACTAAGTACAACAATTGATGTCACAAAACCAACGTTATCAATCATTACAATCGAAGGCGCAACAACGCGCGCGTCACCGGGATCCAACGCGCTCGCGACGTCCACGCGGTGCGCGCGCCCGATGTCCCGACGATCAACGGCACCGACGTCGTCATCGCTCGGTCTTCCAAGACCGGCGATGAATCATGACTCTTTTGCGCCCGCGCGATCGTGTGCACGCCGCGATTGGATGCCGACGTCGACGGCGCGCCGCCAAAATACGCGCGAATGTATCGCGTACCAAACGGCGTGAACGCGTCTCCGTCGGTTTTTCGTCGCTTGAAAAGGTCAAAATCCTCGGTACCGGCGCCTAAGCGCCCACCGCCCGATTCAAATCCGGTCATCTTCGACGGCGCGAGCCCGAAATCCACCGCCATGTTCGCCAGATGATCGGCGTGCTTGTTATACTCGCGTCGCACGTGCTCGATTCGAAACGACGAAAACTTCTTCTTCAGCCGCAGCGCCTCGGCGTGTAACGGCGCCAATTTATCGGATTTCACCGCGAACAACCCGTTAACCTGATTCACGATCAAACTACTGTCCCCTTGACACTCGATAGTCGTGATCCCGAGCTCGATAGCCTTGCGTAACCCCAAACACAACGCCGAGTACTCGGCTTCGTTCACCGTGCGGTCGTTCCCTAAATATTCCGTCAACTCCTCGAGGATCCTACCATCCTTCTTGCGCTTTAACAGCGCCCCAGCGCCGGCGAACCCAGGATTCCCTCGACTCGCACCGTCAAACTCCAAACAGTACGCATCTTTCGCGCGATTGACGTCGCTCTCGTCCCCGTCCTTCGTCGCGCCCGCCGCGCGTTCGCCGATCGTCAACCCTTTTCCTCTCGTTTTTTCCTTCGTCTTCTTCCCACCTTCGCTCGGCGGCGTCGACGACGCGAGCTCTTCTATTTCCCCACGCTCGCTCTCATCGCGTTCGCCCGTAACTTTCTTCGTCAACCCTTTTCCTCTCGTTTTTTCCTTCGTCTTCTTCCCACCTTCGTTCGGCGGCGTCGACGACGCGAGCTCTTCTATTTCCCCACGCTCGCTCTCATCGCGTTCGCCATTAACTTTCTCCAAGTCGTCGCTCGCGCTCGCGCTCGCGCGCGCGCGTCGCGTCCCATCTTTCTGTCCGTTACTCCCCCTCGATTTCACTCCCGAGCGTTCCAAATCGCGCGAGTGTTCGCGCACGTACGCCTCGGCGTCATCGAGCGATGTAAATTTCTATTCATTCAAATCCACGAAAGCGACGATCGCGATCGATCGATCGGTCAGTCCATTTCCCTTCCATTTCCCTTCGCTAGTCGCGCTCGCGATCGTCGATTCGTCTTCGCATCGTCATCGTTCGAATCGACGCACTTTATGTTTCGCGTTCGCGACGCCATCCACCGAGGCTTTGGCGTCGCTCCACTTGGTGAATATTCCCGTCGTCCGTCCGATGACGACGCCGTAGTACGTCGGCGACGACGACGACGCGCGCGCGCGCGACGGCATGATGACGCGCGAACTGACGACGGTCGCGCGCGCGACGTCCACGGGACGCGACTGGATGCGCGGTCACGATCGTATGCGTATACAGTATCCCACGTGTCGTTTTTGTTGGAATCGTCTGCGAAAACTCGGATACGAGATGTTGGTTTTCGGAGTTTTCGGAGTTTCCATCGGTGTATTTTGCGCGACGGTATGGGAAAACATAGTCGCGAGCGAACGCGTCGGTCGTCGTCGGTCGGTCGGTCGATGATGGGATGTGGGACCGACACTTTCTTGAGTTCGTGACTCAAGAGAGTGTCGGGCGGCATCGACGCCGATGACGCGACGTCGACGCCATCGCCGACGCTCACGCCAACGTTCGGCGCGTCGCGCGCGCGCGCGCACTCGGGCTTCGACGCGAATTCATTCATTCATTCATTCATTCATTCATTCATTCATTCATTCATTCATTCATCGACGTCGCACACGAATGACTGAATCGCCAACCACCATCGATAGCGCCATGGGACACCATTGGGACGACGTGTACGAAACCTCTCCCGAGGCGCGCGAGCGCGAATGGCACGTCACGAGCGCGATGACGTTCGCTCGAACACACTCGCACGTCACGCGCGCGCTCGAGGCGTGCGAAAGGGGCGTGGTGTGCGACGTCGGGTGCGGGTCGAGCGCGCTCGGCGCCGAGGCGTTGCGAGCGTACGGCGCGCGAGAGCGAGCGAGCGCGCGCGGCGTACAAAAGGTGATTTTGTGCGATCGATCGAGCGTTGTGATTGATATTCTTCGCCAGAGGTATAAGGGCGAGGAGAGGATAGAGTGCGTGATGTGCGACGCGAGGGCGTGCGAAGGCGCGGTGGCGAGCGGGACGGTGGCGTGCGCGTTCGAGAAAGGGTCGTTGGACGCGATGTGCTCGGATGACGATCGACGTGCGATGCTACGAGAGATGAAGCGAATGTGTGCGAGAGATGGGGTGATTGTTTCGGTGTCGTTCGCGAGCGCGAAGAGGTTTGCGTGGTTGTCGCGCGAGACGGAGAGGGAAGCGTTGGGGTGGCGGTTCGCGGTGGTCGCGAAGGGCGACCCGGCGCGAGGGCACGCCGCGGTGTTCGTGAGCGTGATGTATAAGAAAGAATCGGAGATAATGGCGGGAGTTCCGTTCGTGAGCGATGCGTTGACGGAGATGTGCGTGGAGAGGATGAAGGCGAGCGGGAGTTTGTACGAGGACGCCGACGACGGCGAATATCCGAGGTTAGATTTTAGCGAGGACGATGGATTTTAGCGAGGACGGCGAAAGATGGGCGCCCGCGCGCTCGTTGGCGACTGTTAGAGGTAGGTTTGGCGATCATCACGCGCGCGCGCGAGTGGAGTGGAGTAGAGGCCGCGCTTTTTGTTGTAAAATAAAGTATAAAACAAGACGACGGGGGGGCGTCTCGCGCCGCGGCTCGCGTGTAGCGCGTCAATCAAAGCGATGAAAACCAGCGAATATCCGCAGTCTTTAATCATCGCTCGTCACGTAAGCACCAAACGCGGCCGAAATGGACGCGCGACATCGATCGAAATCACCCTCGCGACTGATGGACAAGATTTCGCGTTTACGCCCGAAGCAACGCGTCGATATCCGCCGCGATGTTCGCGTTTTCGAATTTGGGCGAGTACCGCTTCACCACCTTGCCGTCTTTCCCGATGAGAAACTTTTCAAAATTCCACGACACATCACTTCTTCGCACCGGGGTCCATTGAATCGGATTCGTGTTCGGTTGAATGTTATAAATGTGGTCGCTTCCCAAACCGCCCTTGTCGTCGCTCGGCGCCGGCGCGCTTTGCTTCAAAAACGTCCAAAACGGGTGCTCCTCCGCCCCGTTCACCGTCATCTTCGTCGTCAACGTAAACTTTGGCTCGAAACCATTCCCCGGTCTGACGTGTTTGAACGTCGCGAGGAGCTCGAAATCCTTCTCCGGACACTGATGGCCGAATTGATTGCACGGCGTCGCGACGACGACCAACGCGTCGCCGTACTTTTCTTTAAGGGCGTTCAATTGAACAAGGTCCCTTATCGTCGTCCCTCAGAAACTCGCTATGTTATTCACCAACATCACTTTCCCTCGGAACGCGTTGAGATCGATCGAGGCGCCGTCCGTCGGTTGCTCGCGCGAGCCGCCGCCGAGCGCGGTCAGGGTAAACTCGTGCGCGCTCGAGGCGGCTCGCGCGCTCACCGAGCGCTTCGTGCGCCTGACGTCGCGCGCGATCGCGCGCGTGCGAGGCAAATCTCGCGCGTGCGTCGTGCGCATGGCGTGCATGACGAACGAACGCGCGCGCGCGAGTGAGTGAGGGTCGAGGCGCGCGCGACGGGGACCGTCGGACGGGGGCGTCGCGAAGACGAGCGAAGACGAGGGACGAGAGTGAGAAGCGAGCGATGGAATGCGCGTCGGGAAGACGAACGTGGAGAAAGAATTCGACAAGTGATGAAGGGAAACGCCAAAGGGAAGACCAAAACGGGGTGGTTTGATTATCAATCGAGCGACGAAACGAGCGGGACGCCGGGCGCTAGGCGCTTCGTTTGAGCTTTTTCCTACGCGGTTTCGCGGCGGCGGCTAAATCATCACCCGAACCGGGAAGGACGGCGTCCCAAGCACCGATAGATTTTTGATTCTTTCGCTCGGCTTTCTCGAATAAGGCGTCGATATCGTCGTCGTCGGAGCCGTCGAACGAGACGGCGGAGCGAACGGCGGATTTCGTCGTCGATTTCGCCGGCGCCGGTTGAGGTGACGTCGTCCCCGCCTCACCGCGACGCGCACGACGCGCGACGTCTTCGTCTTCTTCGTCTTCTTCGTCTTCTTCTTCGTCTTCTTCTTCTTCTTCGTCGTCGTCGTCGTCTTCGTCGCTCGCGGCGGCGCGCCGTTCGTCGTCGCTGATTTCGTCTTCGGCGCTATCGCTCCCGTCGTCCTCATCGCTCCCATCGACGAGCGCCCCCCCATCGCGTTCGCCTTCATCACTCTCCTTCATCGCCTCCTCGTACGCGTCGAGCAAATAATCATCATCCGGGGCGTCCGCGTACCCGTCGTACGCCGCTCGAATCTTTCCTCGCGCCTCTCGCGCTTCAAACGCCTCTTTCGCCTCTTTCAACACCCCCACCCACGCCGAAGTCACCTCCGCGTTCGCTCGCGCGCACTTCATCACATCTTCCATCGACACCGCGCTGCCGTGTTTGGTGAACGCGCACACGTCATCGCACTCGTTCGTCGCCACGACCACGACGGCGTCCGCCGTGAGCTCTTCCTCCAAGCTCGGATCGCGCATCCGCGCCCCGGGAACGTCGTCGAAGAAGCAATACGTCATCGCTATCGGGTGATGATAGATCGTCAGCGCGACGCCATCGCGTTCGTCGCTCGACAACGCTCGGGCGCGTCCATTGGCGACGTCCACGACGCACTCCGGCCGGCGAAACGTCAGCAACGCCCCGAGCGACGCCGCGCTCGCGACGCCCGCGGCGTTCCCGTCGTGCGCGATGACGGTGACGTTCACGGTGATCACGAAAACCGCTTTCCCAGGAATGACGCACAACGACTCCAAGTCGATCGCTCGCGCGTCTTTGAACGCGCGTTCGAGCGTCGAGCTCAGCTCGCGCGCTCGCGCCTTGGTCTCGACGTCATCCGCGCCGTCGCGAGCGAAACCACGTCGTGCGCCGCTGGAAAACGCGCACACGACGCGAACGGCGCCTTCCGCGTGCGAAGTTCGCGCGTTCGGGGTCGTGAGCTCGCACGAAGTGGTGGCGCACGCGCGAGCGAAGCCGAGCGAGGCGACGCACGCGCCGCGACGCGGGACGTCGACGCTCAGAGGCGCTCGGATGTCGTCCAGCGATCGACCGTCGATGCGAAACGATCCATTGGCGTCTCCGCGAAGGGCGGCGACGATGAATTCGCGATTGATCGATGGCACGATGTCGTCCGCGAGGGCGGTGAATGGACGCATGCGGGAGGCGCGATGTGCGGCGCGAGCGAAGGCGCGCGGGCAAAGGATGAGAATGCGATTGGCGAACGAACGCGATGGAAAGGACGAATTGGTGAATGATACAACGCTGAGTGGTGTCGCTTCGGCGTTTGGCGACGGGACAAAGGTGAAACGAAAAGGAATGAGCGAAGCGGTGGAACGGGCTCGACGCCGAGCCGAGCGAGCGAGCGCTCGACGCCCGGCCGAGCGAGCGCTCACGCCGGCGTCGGTTTGGTTTGAGTCCCCGGCGATTTCGTTTCGTTCGAACGGAAAGGAAACGAGTAATCCGCGGCCCAAGGGGAGGGGGTGGTCGGGGAGGTGACGCCGGGATGGGGCGAACGCGGCGCGGCGCCGCGTTCGGATTGCCGAAGCTTCTCGCGAAGCGTCGATCGAACGTGCGCGAGCTCGCGACGGAGCCGCGCGTTTTCGCGCGAGACCTCCGCTTGAAGAGTGTTGAATTCTCGCCTGCGCGCGGCGATTTCCTCTTCAGCCGCGGTTTTCGCGCGACGAAGCTCGTCGTCGACGGGCGCGCGAACGTCGCGGAAATCGCCGCCGCCGCCAAACGCCGAAGACGCCGAAGACGTCGCCAACGCTGGCAACGCGCGCGCGCCCGCCGTGCGCAGGGTCATATCACGTATTTGCGCGAACAACCCCGCGAGCTCGGCTTTGGTGCGCATCTCTTCGTTCGCTATGCGCTCCGCGGCGACTCTCGCCTCCGCCGCCGACTCCACCCGTCGTCGAAACGCCTCATCCTGCTCCGCCTGCGTCGGCATGCGCTTCACGCGCTCGCGCAACTCCTCACACTCGCGCTCGAGCGCCCCTCTGGCGCGCTCGCTTTCGAGCAATCGTCGGTCGCTCTCGTTCGCTCGCGCCTCCGCGCTCGCGACTCGTCGCTCCGCTTCGCTCGCTCGCTCGCTCGCCCTCTCCATCGCTTCCATCGCCTCCTTCGCCTTCGCCTCGGCGTTTTCTTTCCCACTGACCTCCACGAGCACTCGCTTTTCATTCGCATCCCACGCTTTCGCGCGTTCGTGCGCGAGCGCTACATCTCGTTCCAACCGCGTCGCGCGTTCGCGTTCGCGTTCGCGTTCGCGTTCGCGTTCGACGTCTCGCGCGCGCGCGCCTTCCAATTCCTCCTCTCGCGCCTTCACCAACGCGTTGGCGTGTCGTAACGCGTCATTCGTCGCTCGTAACGCGCGCTCTTTCGATGCCAATGCCTCACTCAGAGCGTGTCTTCGCGCGCACTCGCTCGTCGCCGCGGCGAGCGCGCGCGCCGACGCTCGCACTTCTGAGCTCAGTTCATCGCTCACCATGACGCACGCGCGCTCCATCGCGCGCACTCGTCCATCGATGGATTGTTCACAAAATAATTCTTCGTGCGTTGTTCTCTCTCGGTCGTCCTCGACGTCGCTCGCGTCGTCGTCGTCCACGGCGTCGATGAACCCATCGATCGACGACCGTTGACC
>Ga0222712_10006167_pt1 | contig 11887 bp, 17 predicted proteins | sample C33_657DmetaG_FD_165043 | JGI IMG/M metagenome (GOLD analysis project Ga0222712, IMG submission 165043) | Estuarine water microbial communities from San Francisco Bay, California, United States - C33_657D | ecosystem: Environmental > Aquatic > Marine > Unclassified | place: USA: California... | reverse complement strand
GGCCTTATAAGACTTGGCCAGCAGCTGCGCCTTGCGCGCGGACCACTGGCCAGCCTTTGTGCCCTGCGTCTCGCGGGCCTTTATGCTTTTGAACAAGCGTTCGCGCAGGCCGGGCTTCGTATAGTTCCCGGCCTCATTTACACGCGACTGCTTGCGCCCACGCATTACTCAGCAGCTGCTGAAGTATCAACAGCGGGGGCTTCTTCGACCTTAGCGGTCTTAGTCACCTTGGCGGGCTTTGCAGCCTTGAAGCCGAGCAGCTCCTGAAGTTGGTCTTCGGTCAGCTCTTCCCATTCACCAGCGGAAAGGGTGACTTCCTGACGCTCGTTATTGGAATTCTGATATGCGCGAGTGATCATGATGGTTCCTATCAGTTGTAGTATTTGGTCATCTCAAGGATGATTGTGTACGTATCACCAAGTGTCTGGTCAGCGGTGCTGAACGCAATGTTGCCAGTTTTGCCGGCGGCAGCGCTATTGCGAATGCCTCCAAATGAGGAGAAATCAAATGTGTACTGGTTATTCTGCGCGGTGCCGAAGAAGAATGCGTCTGTCGTTGCGTCCCAGTACATCCGGACTTCCATGCCATGACAGGCGGAGTGGATCTTCTGCACGCTGACGGCAGTGCAAGCCTGACCGAGCGCATTGGGGGCAAGGTTGGCGACAACCACTTTGTTCACGAGGGCCTCACCAGTCCCGTCCGAGATGTTCGTGAACAGCATGACTGCGGTCGTCTGGTTGTCGACCAGTGTCTGTGTGGAAACTGCATCAACCATTATTTCATGCCTTTCAAGGTCATAGCGAAGCGGGCGCGTTGGCCGAGCTTACCGGGTTTCTTGGCGGCAGCCTCAAGCTTTCCAGCCGGGATGGGCTTACCGGGCTTTGCGCCGAGTGCCTTGCGGAGTGCGCCCTTGTTTTCTTTTTTGATTGCTTTTTGAATCCATTTGTTTTTATTTACCATAATGAAGCTCCAAAGAATCAACCCGTCCAGAGGCAGTACAGAGCTGATCTGCGGCTCTTGCGGGAAGGCGTTTACCAGACCAAACTCTCATTTGCGAGCCAAAACTAGTTCGTGCTCTCGAGAGTGCGCCCAGAAGGTGCGCCCCAAAAAGCAGAAGACCCTGCTTAGCAAAATCTGCAAGGTTTGCGAAAAGCACTTTCAAATAAGAAAAGGCCGTGGGGGAACCGGGGATTACTGCAGTATCCCTTGCCTTGCTACCGGCAGAGGAAAAAAACTTTCTGGGGAAAACCATCGCAATTGGAAAGGTGGGGTTTCTAGTAGAACTTTTTCTTCCAGAAGAGCCATAAGGCAAAAGATTGCCATGGTATGCAAGTGTGAAGTATGCGGAGCATCTGATAATCTGCAAGGTCATCATATCGCCCCTTACTCAAATGCGCCTGAAAAAAGAGATCTTTTGGAAAACATCATGTGCGTTTGCATAAGATGCCATTCTGATTTGCATCCTGAACTAAAAGGAATGATCCTTTCAAAATACTCAGACATCAGCAGTTCCACGCTCTGAGTGATTTGTTGATCCGGCTGTCCGGATCGTTTGCTGTCTTAGCGGATGTCAGTTTCTTTTTCATGCCCTTCATCCGGGCGCAGAAGCTGTCTCGACGTGATCCGCCTTCGGGCTGCGGGCGCTTGAGGTTGCTGCCAGTGGCCGCATTGTACGCCTTCCGGCCGGCCTCGTTCAGGCCACCCTTCGGGTTCTTATGCTTGGCTTTGAGCTGGAAGTCCTTCTTAGCGCGCATTCCCGTCTCCATGTAACTGGGGCGACCCGAAAGCCGCCCCAATCAATTAGGCTTGAGCCACGCCATAGAGGCCCGTCTGGGTGTCATCATCAAAGATGCTAATCCAGAGGGTCAGGCGCTTCGTGCCGTTGGCAGCGTCAGGAACCAGATAGGTTCCGCGAACGTCGTCCGTGGTTGCTGTTGCGGCAGTTGCGTCAGCGGCGGCAAAGGTGCCGGTCGTGACAAACGCGCCGTTCCAAGCGGTCAGGAGGTAGTTGCGGCTGTTGGTGCGATACGGAAGGCCGAAGATGTCCGTCGAGCCAACGCTTGCGTTACCGGCGAGAGCAGCCGAGATCGCGACACGGGTCACGGTCTTGAATGCCTTCTGGCCGTTAACAGTCGTCGTGCTGTTGAACGTAATCGTTTCCGTCATCGGGATACCATAAGCATCCGTACCCGTAATAGTCGCCGTCTGAGTTGTGTCAGCGCCGGTCGAAACAATCGACAGGCAACGTGGCACGTCCAGAGTAGCAACGCCACCCGATGCCGTGGCACCGTTGATGGTGAGGTTACCAGCGGCAGCGACAGCCTGAGCCGCTGCAACAGCCGTTGCCGACAACGCGACCGGAACCACGTCGTAAACAAAGATCGGCGACATGTAGACGCCGGGCTGATTAGCGGTACCGTTGTTGGCAAAGTTCCTACCTGCCCGGACACCATCAGAGAAATGAGTCATGAGTTTTCTCCATAGTTAGGGGGTGGCGGATACCACCCCCATTATCCGATTAGGAAGCGCCCTGTGAGCCCCAGCCTGCGCGGAAGTTCGAGCAACCGAACGAATAACGCTCAATGGCTTTCGCCTTGAGGTTGTCGGTGTCGAAGTCCGTGTAGACGTCGGTTTCGAGAGCTTCACGCTCGTAGTACTTGAAGCCGTTCGGCGCGTCCGTCTGCAGGAACCAGCTGTTCGTGTCGGTCAGGAACATGTTAACGCGATGACCCTGCGGAACCGCAGAGTTATTGTAAATCGCATTAATATCATTGTTCGCCGTGTCGACGCGGAACTGCGACTGGAGCAGGCGGGTCGCCGTCCACTGCAGTTCAGCCGGAACGATGAGCTTCGTCGGCTTCGTCATGATGCGGAGACCCGCAGCATCACGGAAGCGCTGAACGCCAACAATGGCGTCCTGAAGCGACGTTTCGTTCAGGTCAGCTTGGATCGAGAAGGTGTTGGCAACAACACCGTTATCGATTGGGTGCTGCGTCGAGTACAGAGGCTGGCCGTCACCAATCGGGAAGTTGGCCGAGAAGCCGTTGTTCAGCACCGAGGCGCCAAGCACTTCCTTGGTCTGTTCCATCGACTGACGAAGAGCCTTCGCCTGAAGCGGGAACGAGGACTGGTAAAGGTTGTCCTTGATCGCCTGACGGGTGATGATGAAACCAATGCTGGTGTAACGGTTCACGTAGTTCGTTACATAGCGCTGGCCCATTTCGCCGTAAGCGGTCGAGGCGCCTTCTGCCTTGATCTGCGCCAAGCCGAGGAGCTTGACTTCGACTTCGATTTCAACGGCCTTATCGGACGTGTGCTTTTCGAAGATTTCCGACCACTGGCCCGGATACATGGGATAGTCGCCGAAAACTGCGGCCAAGCCCGGACGGAGCAGGTCGCGAATTGCGGTTGTATTAATAGCCATTTCTTAAATCTCCCTGCTAGCCGATCAGATGCCGGCCACGCCGCCACGATAGAAGTGGTTGTTGAGCGTAACGAGCCAGTTGGCAAAAGCACCCACAGCGTTGCCCGGGGTCGGGTCAAGCGAGAGGATCTTGCAGTTCAGCGTGCTTGTAACGGCTTCCGTCGTATTGTTGATCGAAACGGCGGACGAGCCCGTCGAAGTCGAACCAGCAGTGTACAAGAAGTCGATGTTCAAACCACGATCACCGAGAGCAAGCGGGGTGCCTGCAGCGCCGAGGTTGTTGGTTTCCTGAACGGAGAACACCGTGTTCGGATCATCAATCACGAGAGCCTCAACGGTCGAGCCGGTGAGAACGCCCGGGTTGCCCGGCCAGTAGTTCATGAACTTCACGACGCCAGTGCTGTCGGTGTACTTGACACCCCAGAACACGCCAACGCAGGTTGCGCCAGCAACGCCGACGCCGAGGGTGCCGTCAGCCGCGAGGATCGTGACAGGGTCGCCACGGAAAAGCGCCGTCGCGTAGGTGTTTGCAATCTGGTAAGGATTTGTTGCGCCGGTCCATGCCGAGCCGTCAAGCTTCTTGACTGGCTGGAAGCCGTTGGGCGCATTCGTGCCGTAAGACATAGGATTTCTCCATAATGCGGTTGAAGGTCTCTGCCGATACGTAACGGCAATCGGTCGCTTTAGTGGATACGTGACCACCATCGGGTTGTTGGTGGATACGTGACCACCATCGATTGAACATAAAAATACCCCCGTTTCCGGACTGTGTCAACAGAAACGGGGGTAGGTTGGTCCACAGTCAGGAGCTTGAGCAACTGTGGCCGGTCTTTTAATCCTTAAACGCCGTTACCCGCTCAACAGATACGCCGCTATCCCGGTCCTCAAAACGAGGAAGATTGGGGTCGTTTTGCCCAGTCCATGCCACATCCTGCAGCATTTCAATGTTTTCCAAATCGCGATCACGACGATAATTTTCAACGTCGCGTGTCGGACGTTCGCACAGGATCAAACCTCCGCGACGGATAACAGTTACTTCGTAACCCTCATGACCCGGTAGGGGCGGAGGGACCATCTCAGGGTGACGGTTGGCGGGGACTGGAGCCCAGCCGCGCACCATGCGGTCAGTCATGTTATCCGGATCCGGCTCGTTGAGCGTCGACTCACGCACCCATGAATACGTCATGTCGTGCGGGATTTTCTGCGAAGGCACATAGAGCTTCGACTGATAGTGCGTCTCAGGCTGAGCGCGCTGCTCAGAATTGCGATTGTTGGCTGTGCGGCTTTCGCCCATGCGTGATGTACGTGCCATGTGATTACTTCCTATTCTGCTTGAGGATGAAGGTGGCGTGATACTTCTCCGCCTCCGAATGCGTCATGCGCTGACCATTCTGCTTCTTGTACGCGCCGCTGTCGGCCATGTTGTGCGCCATCCTGCGCTGCTCCGGCGTCAGCCGTACCATGCGAGAATTTGTTGGCTGCCCCGGAGCCCCGCTACGGGCAACTGGAGCGACTGTAGTGTCCCTGCTCATTTTCGGGGTTCCTTTTTTAGGCGCTGCGGCCTCTTCAAATGCCTCTGGAAATTCTTGGCGAACGTATTTGTCGATGTCCGCAAAATAGCTCTTGCTGCCAATCTCTTCAGCGCGCCCGTCAGCCTTGAGCCGGCGCTCAAGCTTGCGCGCATAGGTCGTGGCCTCTTCGTGCATCTCACGGTCAAAGTCAGGCGACTGAGGCTGGAACCAAGTGTTCGACGCAATCCAGTCCCGCGTGCGCGGTTCTAGAGTGGGCTGCTGAGTCTCTGGCTGGGCGGTGGGCTGAACTGGCGCCACAGGCTCCCGCTCAGCTTCCTTGCGCCATTCTGATACGCCCAGCAGGTCATTGCGAACCTGCATAAGCTCAGTCTGGAGATCGATCTGTTTTTCAGTGTCCCCCAATGACATAGCTTCAGAGAGTTCGGCGCGGATGGTCTTTTCCTTACTGCGCAGGCCAGTCTCATAGTGAGACATCATTGCAATGTCGGATTGACGGCGGAGTTCAGCCTCCTGCTGCGCGCGGGCTTCGTATTCAGATGCCCGGCGCTCAGCCTCCTGAGCCCGGCGCGCAAGCTCCTGAATGCGATTTTCATCGCGACGCTTTGGCTTGGGCTCCTCCTCCGGCTCTTCCTCTTCCTCTTCAGCTTCCTCTTCCTCCTCAGCTTCGACTTCGACTTCGCCGTTATCGTCGTCTTCAGCTTCATCGGGGTCGCCAAAGTCAGCAAGGTTTTCGCCAAGATCGTCTTCAGTGACCTCGATCTCTACGTCTTCGGTCGGGCCATCATCCGTGATGGGCAGATCATAGTCTTCAGCTTCTTCACTCACGATGCGTCTCCTTAGTATTTGTCAGCCGCGTTGCCGGCCATGACGTCTTCTGGACCCGGGATCACTGCCATGACGCGGTCGTCAGGCAGGAGGGCCATCGCAACGCCACGGAACGACACCATTGTCGATTCATAACGCGGGATCATGATCCAATCGCCGACCTTGCACCAAGGGCCGCTGCGCTCGAATTTCTCGCCCTGATAGGCTTCGGGTCCGACGCCGCAAACCAGCGCCGCAACGGAGGAGTACTTGTCCTCTGCGCGCACCGTGTCAGGCAGGTAAAGCGTCACTTCCGTGCCGTCGTCCTGCGTGATCGTCTTCAGCTCTTCGGGGCGAATGTAGATCTTCACCGCGACAAGATATCCGGCAGGGCGCAATTCAAACGGCTTGCCGGTCATCTCGATAAAGTGTTCATGAATGAGCTTTTGGGCCAGCTCTTCTTCATGAGGCTCGATGTTGCTCAATGGTACTCCTGACATCAGTATACTTCCTTTTGGATTGGCCGTTCTGGCTGTTGACCACCTTCAGGCTCAAACATCTGCCTGTAGGCGTTGTTGATGGCATCGATTGCGTGCGTATAGGCACGCGCCATCGCGTTCCCCTCAACGGTCTGGAAAGCAATTTCCTCTGACGTTGAAGCTGGAATTGAACGGTCGCCCATAGTGGCTGGCCGGAATGATGTGTTGATTACGCGATTTACCGCGTTGTCCCGCGCTTGATTGATGTCCTCAAGCGCACGGCGACGTAACTCGTCTGCTGACATTTTAAGCTCCTGAATTGTTAAGGCGGCGTGAGATTATTTCCCTACGCCGCCTGATGTTACATTCCGTTTTTTTTGGGTTTCACCGCCTGAAGGATATCCCCAGAAGGTGACATCATGCCCTTGCGGACCTTGCCTGCGCCGCCTTTGGCTTTCTTCACAGGCTTGCCTCCACAGGCCATGCCGCCCATTTCAGTGGCCAGCTTGCGGGCGGTGTCAGACGACGTCTGCACCTTCCCGCCAGCCGCTTTCTTGATCATGTCGCCATAGGCCTTCACGTCACAGCCAGATTTTTTGGCAGCGCCGCCGCTGGCTTTCTTCTTGATGTTGCTGGCAATCGGAATCCTTACCGTCGCGCCAACACCGCTGCCAACAGAGCGGCCGGGATTAGAATAATCCCGTACAGCATTGCCGATACGACCAACGCTTACCGACGAGCTTCCGCGCGCGCTTGGGTCACCGCGCGAAATAATCCCAAAAGGGTCTGTTCCGTAATTACGTCCAGCCATAACTTACAATCCTTTAATCAGCACATGCCTTTGCGGGTCTTGCCAGCGCCGCCGACGGCGCGCTTGACGGGCTTACCCCCCTTATTCATGCCGGGAGTAATGGCATTAGTGGTTGCCGTGCCTTCAGCATTTAAATTGCCAAGGTTGTACATCCGCGTCGGCGTTTGCGCCCTTGGACGCACTGGATCGGTGCTGTAAGGGTTGCTTGCTGGCCTAGGCGTCCCCGGAGCGATAACCGGCCTTCCGCCCGCCGTCGGCGCCTGCGCCCTTGGATTTTGCAAGACCGCACGCTTCATTTGCTGCACCTCCGCACGCTTCATTTGCGCCGCTTCGCGCGCTGAGCGATTCTCTACCTCTTGCTTTTTTGCCGCCAGAATCCGCTGCGCCGAGCGCTCCCGCGACGCCTGCCCCGCCGCTTGCGCTGCCGCGCGCGCTGCCGCCTGCGCTGCCGTATTTTTCGCAAGATTCTGAGCAGACCGCTGCGCGGACGTCATTTTTGACGCATTTGGAGCGGGCGCCATCGTTCCACCAACAGCCTTCTTTGCGATCTTGCCGCCCTTCTTATAGGCCGGGGCGGGCATGTTCGGATTGTCGACCATCTTCTGCATCGGCTTCGGACCAGCGCCGTATCCGCTGCTGTCATAGGCTGGAGCCGCCGCAGCAGGCTGCTGCAGGGTGGAGGGCATTACATCCTGCTGATCCATGACGCCGCCGATAGCCTTCTTCGCAATCTTGCCGCCGTCCTTGCGCCTTTGAGGATAAAGCACAATTTCTTGTTTGTTCTTCGCATTCGCAACAGGCTTGCCGCGATCAAGCCTCGCGGCCATGCCGCCAGAAGCTTTCTTCATCGGCATAGCGGCGAGGCCGTCCTTTGCCTTTCCGCCCTTCTTCATGCCGCGAGACATCGCAACAGGCTCGGGATAGCCAAGCTTTTTCTGCATAATAGGACCAACGCCCTTGGCGATTCCACGATCAGCAAGCTTGCTGTTGGGAGTGCCAACCGCTTGGTCGCCGATAGTGGTTCTTGGGCTGTAACCCGGCATTGCGGTCATTGCGCGCATTGACTTACCGCCAGCGGCTTTCTTTTGGACGTTTCCACCATCCTTATACCGACCTGCGTCGGCGCGGGCTTCAAGGCGCTGGGCTTCAATGCCTCCGCCTTCAGCGCGCTTGGTAGCGGCCTTCGGGCCAGTGCCGGGAACGCCCATCGGAGCGCGGTTCTGTTCTTCGAGCAGGCGCATAACCAGAGGATCGCGCATTGCAGCATCGCCACGTTCGCGGATCATCTTCTCTGCGCGGGCCTTTTCGGCTGCCGTGAGAGCGCCGCCGGCCTGCTTCTTCACAACGCCGCCAACCTTATAGGTCGGGATCGGACGGGCGTTTGCACGCTTCTGCAATGCAACGGCTGCATTCTTCGCCGGAGCCGGTTCCTTGGTGTTCTCAAAAAACGTCTTACCGAAGATTGCGCGGGCCTTATCCCGCATATTGCTTCCGTTCATTACCTGCCTCCCAAAGTGAGTTTCATTGCGGCAATGCGCTCACGGCTTGCCCGGTCTTCGGCGTCACTCATATATTCAAGCTCGGCCTTTTGCAATTCAGTTGCGCTGTCGCGCTGATCGGCAGCTGCCTTAATTTCCAGCTTCTGTGCCTCGATCTGAACGTACGGATCCGGAGCCTGCTCTTCAGGCTGCGGCTTATACTGCGGGGCCAACTGCTGCATCGCCTGAGCGACCGCCAGAGCAAGCTGATTTTCAATTTCCGGAGGCATCGGCTCACCCGGAGGCGGAAGCGGCTGACCAATGATCTGCTGCACCTGAACACGCATCTTGAGCGCCAGATGCTCGTTGATGTGCGCCTGCAGCTCTGGGTTGTCAGCTGCAATCGGAGCGTGCGCCGCGATGTGCGCATCGTGATCCTGATACTCACCAGCCTTGAGCGGCATCTTCATCAGCGCGTTCTGGTTTTCCGTGAGCGGATCAAGCGGCTTGACGTCCTGCTTCTGCGGCAAGATCAAATCGATCTTTTCCGGAGCAATGCCCATTTCAACGTACATCTGCCGATATGCTTCGCGCATGTCGTGCTGATCAGGCTGCTGCGTGGCAAACCGGAGCAGCGCCTCTGCGCGCATCATGCGCTGCGCCGACGATGAGATGTTCGGGTCGCTGACCGGAATGACGTTCACATTGTCAGCGAAGTCCTGACGCATGATAACGCCCTGACCGCCACGAACCGGGAACGGATACGGCTCTTCGGGCAGGAACTCCGCAAAGAGTTCCGCGATCATCTTGAGTTCGCCGTCGAGAGAAGCGTGCGCACGCTTGAGCGTTGCCGACTGAACGCGAGTCGCAGCTTCCATTAACGCTACCGTCGTTCCGACCGGCGCGTCCTGCCTCCCATCGCCAACAGCAATCTCAGCCGTGTTGGCCAGATTGCGCGCACCTTCGTATGTCTCTTTGAGCAGTTCCAAGGAAACCTGCGAGGGCTCCTTGTACGGCATCGGCATGATCGCGTTCTGGATCGGAAGCCCTGCGGTATCGATCTCGCGAAACTCGGTCGGACCAATGCCAAGATTGTTGTCGTCAATCCGCATGCCCTTGACGCGCAGGCCACCCGGGAAGTTGTTCAGCGTGCCAGCGTCAATCAGCTGACGCCGGATCGACGTCGCCGTCTTCGCGGAATTGCCCAGAATGTGCGCATAGCCAAGGCCGTAAAAGCCCAAGCCGGGGATGAATTTATAGTGCGTGAAGCGGTTGATCCGCTGGCAATCCTCGTCGTCCTCACGCCAGTTCCGGCGGATCGACAGGACTTTGCGGCTCTGCGCGTCAATCGACACGATGTATGGCAACGGGATGCCATCTTCGTCCTCAAAGCCCTTCAGATCGAGGTCAGCATAGACCTCGTAAACTTCGTAATCTTCCGTGCCTTCAGCGCCCGGCTGAATGCCCTGAACCTTGTTGACGGCACTTCCAACCGGGTCGTTGTTGTCGTCTGTCAGGTCTTCAGGATCGCCCAAATCCAGCTGGCGATACGTCCCATTCAGCATCGCCAGCTTGATCTGACGCTTCGTCATCGGGATGATGTGCGCAAATCTCGGCGACGTGCGCAGGTCCGACGTGTTATAGCTAATGATGAAGTTCTTCGGCGTGATGAACCGCGCCACCGGCCGGGCCAAGATCGGGTCTTGGTAGATTTTCTTGAACGTGGAGCCCACCAGCGGCAGCCACATCAGCATCTGGTCGAACTCTTCGTAATATTCGGGAGCCAGCTCCGTCAAATACAGGTTCATCCACGCCTTGATGCGCGCCGCCTTGTCCTGAGCTTCCTGCGTTTCAACGCCAAGGATTTCGGTATCGACCGGGCCCGCTGCCGGCATAAGCTCACCGCGTGCGGTTGCTTGCCAGCGAATGACAGCTTCCGCCATCAACGGGTCGAATACGCCACAGGCGCCAGCAAACGGCGTTGTGCGGTCCTCAATCGTAAGGCCAAGCAGCTCAATGCCGCGCGTCATGGTGGTTTCCCACTCGCCGCGACTGCTCTTGTCATCTTCGACGCCCGACATCAGCTGTTCAGCCAGCCCGGACAGGTCCATGTCTTTCATGTACTCTGCAAGATTGGCGCCGTGTTCTTCGGCTCCAATGATTTCCGGCAGCTCTGGATCGAAATTGATGTCGACAGAGCCGTCAGGATTTTCCTGCATCAGCGCTCCGTCGAGCAGCACGTCATCCTCAAGCGGAATTTCGATGTCGATGCCAACTTCCGGAAGCTCAGCGTCGGGACCGCCAATGCCCTCAAACTGGGCACGGAATGTGTCGGCGATGCTTGTCGGTTTACGGGCCATGCTGTTTCCTATCATGCCGCTGATGCGCGGTCAATTTCTAACCTTCGAACTCAACGCCGTCCAGCCATGCATCGACAAGCGCGTGCAGCTTCGTGCGGTTCTGTACCCACGCAGGAACCTCGCCAACAGGTCCGTCGTCAAGTTTAATGCGCGTCTCGTCCTTCAACCACGCCTGAAAGTCGTCGCCTTTCGTCAGCGTCAGCTCCGTCTCAGTGCCATCCGCCTTCAACGGCAGACTGCCTTTACCTGTGAGGAAGCCGGTCAGGAAACCAATACTATACCGCATCATTCCCTCCCCTTTAATCGCGGCGGAACATCATAGCATCCGCTATCGCGTATGCGTCATCAGCCGCCGCATCGATAAAATCGTTGCTGTCCATGCTGTGGGAATTCAAACGCTTCGCAATAATCGCCTGCAACGCAAAGGCCGCAAACCATTCGCGCGGTGTCATCTTATATTCGTCCAAAATTTCAAATTCCATGTCGTCGCTCCTCAATAAAACGCTGCCCGTTCGCCGGGCGTATCGTACCGCTCTTCCATCGGGTCTTCGGTGTTCGCCACCCACCCGGACTGTTTAATGCGCAGGAATGCCATCGTCATCGTGTCGACCCAGTCGCGGCTGTCTGCGGCCGGGAACTGTACGCATTGCTGCAGAAAATCTTCGGCCCACGGCCTGAGCGCGTCCCAGTGCGGGCCCATTGCGGGCAGCCACACGCGGCCATTCTCGATCAGGTCCGACACCAGCCGCACGCGCGCGATCTTGTCCCCAAACTTATCGGGATTGAACTTCGTCGCCACGATCCCGGCGCGCGCCAAGTCATTGATCAGCATCTGCCCGTTCGCCTTCGCCTCGACCAGCACCGTGTCGGGCGCCCGGTCCTTCGCGGGCTTGATCGGCATCTCGTAATTATCGTCCCTGTAATCGCGCGCCATGCGCTGCACCTGCCGACGCAGGATCGGCCATTCGACCCGTCCGCGCCATGCCGACAACAGGATCA
>Ga0222712_10006165_pt1 | contig 11888 bp, 9 predicted proteins | sample C33_657DmetaG_FD_165043 | JGI IMG/M metagenome (GOLD analysis project Ga0222712, IMG submission 165043) | Estuarine water microbial communities from San Francisco Bay, California, United States - C33_657D | ecosystem: Environmental > Aquatic > Marine > Unclassified | place: USA: California... | reverse complement strand
GTCCAGTGCAGCATTGGAAAGGAACTGCCAGAAAAAAATGATGATGCCTCCAACGATGGAAGCGATGAGAGACTTTTTCATGGTGGTTGTTTTAATAAATTTAAGCAATTTGCAATGAATTGAACCATATGAAGCCAATCGTAGAGCGTTTTATGCGCTATGTCAAAATAGATACCCAAAGTGATCCCGAGAGCAATGCCTTTCCTTCTACTGAAAAGCAAAAAGTTTTATCATCTTTGTTGGCAGAGGAGCTGCTACAAATGGGAATTGCCGACGCCCACATGGATGAGTGGGGGTATGTATATGCCACGATTCCTTCCAATACGAACAAGGACGTTCCAGTGATTTGTTTTTGCTCGCATGTAGATACTGCACCTGATTGCAGCGGTAGTAATGTTAAGCCCATTTTGCACGAGCAATACGCTGGTCAGGATATCATGCTCCCTGATGATCCTACGCAGGTCATCACCACCAAAGAGCATCCTTATCTGCTTCAAAAAATAGGCGATGACATCATTACCGCAAGTGGTCTGACACTCCTTGGCGCTGATGACAAGGCAGGAGTTGCCATCATCATGGAATTTGTTCGTCGTTTGGTGAACGATTCATCCATCCAGCATGGCAAGCTGAAAATATTATTCACCCCAGATGAAGAAGTGGGTAGGGGTGTAGAGCATGCAGACATGCAAAAGCTTGGTGCTGACTTCGGGTATACCTTGGATGGCAGCGAATTGGGTTCTTTGGAATTTGAGACTTTTTCTGCTAATGGTGTTGAAGTTGTTATCAACGGCATCATCGCTCATCCCGGCAGTGCAAAGGGCAAGATGGTGAACGCCATCAAGATTGCCGCTGAATTTGTGGCGGCACTGCCCAAGGATACTGTGGCACCAGAGGTTACTGAGGGAAGACAGGGTTTTATTCATCCAACCGATATCAGGGGTGGGGCAGAATCCGCTTCAGTAAAGTTCATCATCCGGGATTTTGAAACGGCCAAGCTCGCTGAACATGAGGCCTTGTTGGAAGACATCCTCAAGCGTGTGATTTCCCAATATCCCGGAGCCACTCATCAGTATATCGTGAAGGAACAGTACCGCAACATGCGGGAGATTCTTGATCAGCATCCGGATGTTGTCAGGCATGCCGCCGATGCCATCAGAGCATGTGGATTGACCCCTTTGTCTGAACCTGTGCGTGGAGGCACCGATGGATCAAGGCTTTCTTTCATGGGGCTTCCCTGTCCCAATATTTTTACCGGAGAAATGGCGCTGCATTCGAAGCATGAGTTTGTGAGTGTGCAAGACATGGAGAAAGCCGTTGACGTGCTGGTAAAGCTGGTGCAAGGCTGGGAAAATTCTGCAGCCTTGCCAACTTTACCAACTTCTTAATAAATAAAGTTGCATCTTCATGACGCCATCTGGCATTATGATTTTCAATAATTTTGTTCAAATAGTATTTATGTCAATCAACTTTCTTCAAATCACTACAGGAGCTCCGGTTGATCCTGCCGCCACGGCAAAAACATCAAGCCCCATGCACCTCTGGGATGTTTTGCAATCCGGTGGTGCCATCATGATTCCTTTGGCATTGCTCTTCGTGCTTGCTCTATTCTTTTTCTTCGAAAGGTATATTGCCATCAGAAAAGCAGGAAAGATTGATGAAAATTTCATGCGCATCATCCGCGACCATATCGTCAATGGAAACATTGCTGCAGCAAGGGCCATGACAAAAAATACCAACAATCCCGTTGCACGCATTATCGATAAAGGAATACAACGCATCGGCAAGCCCATTGATGCCATTGAAAGGAGCATGGAAAGCATCGCAAGGCTTGAAATGTATAACCTGGAGCGAAACCTTAGCGTATTGGGTGTGATTTCCAGGACGGCCCCCATTTTTGGATTTGTGGGAACACTGGCGGGTTTGATGCAGTTGTTTTTTGACATCAATACCACTGGCGAGTTTGTGTTGAATACCATCGCAGGAGGATTGTACGTAAAGCTGGTTACTTCAATTTCTGGTTTGATTATTGGATTGATTTCTTTTTTGGGTTTCAGTTTTCTGCATACCCAAATTGATAAAACAGCCAACAGGATGGAAGTGGCAGCTGCAGATTTCCTTGATATCCTCCAGGAGCCAACAAAATAATTCAAGCGGTCATGCAAATCAGAAAAACATACCGAGGAGAAACAGAAGTTTTTACAGAAGCACTGAATGATATCCTGTTCATTCTGCTGATGTTCTTTTTGATTGTGGCAACCCTTGCAAACCCCAATGTGATCAAACTTTCTCAACCAAAATCACAGGGCGATACCAAGGCCAAGCAAACAGTTGTGGTGTCTATTGATGCCAACAAACAATTTTATGTGGGAACAACTCCAGTAAGCCTGGATTCATTGAAGGCTGCTTTGTTGCCCATCATTTCAAAGGAAAAGACAGAACTGCCAACAATTGTTATCAATGCTGACAAGACGGTTGAGATTGACCTTGTGGTGGGTGTAATGCGTGTTGCAAAAGAGCTAGGGGCAAAGACTGTACTCTCTACAGAAAAGCAATAAGTCAGAGGGAAGCGCCTGTTCTTCTTCCATAAACCATTCTTTCTTTTTCCTGAAAATCTTTCTTTACTGAAATGTTTTCAAATTCATTTTCCTCCAGCAGTGCTGCCACTTCCTGCGCGTACAATTCATGGGTTTCAAAAAACAGCATTCCACCCCTGAGTAAATGGTGATCAGAAAATGCAATGATTGCCTTATAGAACTGCAGTGGATCATTGTCGGTGACAAAAAGTGCTGCATGGGGTTCATGATCCAGCACACGATCATCCATTTCTAATTGATCTTCCACGGGAATATACGGTGGGTTGCTGATGATAATATCAAAAGCAGGCAGTTGATCATATTTTGCTTCTTTCAGGATGTCTGACTCAATGAAATGAATATCCGTATTTAACAGTACGGCATTTGTTTTGGCTATGGAAAGCGCGCCGTTGCTTTTGTCTACGGCCCAAACATCCCAATCGGGAAAGTATTTTTTTAAAGCAATGGCAATACATCCACTACCTGTTCCAATGTCAATCACTTTAAACCGATAGCCTTCATCGGCGGGGATGTCTGCATACATTTTTTTGACTTCCATCACCAACTCTTCAGTTTCTGGCCTTGGAATCAACACATGTTCATCTACCTGAAAGCGCATGTCACAAAACCATGTATGCCCGAGTACATATTGTGTAGGCCTGCCATGCAAGAGTTCTTCCTTGCAATGGGTATACCTTTCAAGCTGTGTTTCGCTGAGCAATACATCATGGTGGATGATCCTTCGAGACCTGTCCCATCCTGTGATGTCTTCCATGATCAGGTCGGCGATATTGGAGGCCTCCCTGTTTTCATAAAGGGGCTGAATAGATTGCTGTAATTGGTGGTATGCTTCTTTGATGCGCACGTTCCAAAAGTAAAACAATTAACTTTGCAGATGCAATCCTTTGGGAGACTATCAGCCGAAAACTGATAAATCCTATTTTTCGGATGGTATACGTCACGCCATAAATAGTGCAATGGAACTTGATCCCAATTATTACCAGACCATAGAACAGCATGCTTCAGCAGAATTTTCTGACAGGGGCAGCAAGTTTGTAGGCCTGGCTTATCCTGTTTCATCCATTGACGAATTCAAGGTCATATTGAATGATGTCAAAAAAAATCACCCCAAAGCTTCTCACCATTGTTTCGCTTATAGGATGGGTGCTGATGGCATGACCTACCGTGTGACCGATGCAGGAGAACCTTCAGGAACTGCCGGAAGGCCTATTCTGGGTCAGATTGACAGCAAAGGACTGACCAATACCTGTGTAATTGTCGTGCGGTATTTTGGAGGCACCTTGCTGGGTGTACCAGGATTGATCAATGCATACAAAAGTGCAGCTTCCATGGCATTGCAGTTGACTCCTCTGATTAGAAAATCTGTTGAAATTCTTTATGAAATACAGTTTGATTATACGGTGACCAACGAAGTGCTAATAGCACTGAGGAGATTCAATTGCAGCATCCTCAGGCAGGAGATGCAGCTGTTTTGCTTGTATGATATAGGGGTACCTAAAATTCATGAAAACGAATGCAAAAGAATGTTGGAAGATGTGCGCGGCTTGGTATTAAAAAAGAAAAGCGATTCATTGTGATGAATCGCTTCCTGTATTTTCTTTCTTGGCTTATTTTGTTGTGTTCATTTCTTCATCAACCAAAACCCTTCCGCAGTTTTCACAAACAATGATTTTTTTGTGCTGGCGAATCTCGCTCTGGCGTTGAGGAGGAATGGCATTGAAGCAACCACCGCAGGCATCACGAACAACAGGAACCACTGCAAGTCCGTTGCGGAAGTTTTTTCTAATCCTGTCAAATGAAGTGAGGAGGCGAGGATCTACAGCAGCACGCGCCTTTTCAGAAACTGCCCTGCATTCTTTTTCTTCTTTCTCTGTTTCTGCAATGATTTTGTCAAGTTCACCTTTTTTAACTTTAAGGTTTCCTTCTTTTGTTGCAATGTTTTTCTTGGCAGCATCGAGGATTCTGGCTTTGTCAGCAATTTCCTCGTTTGCATCCTTGATATGACGCTCAGCAAGTTTCATGTCGAGTGTCTGGTTCTCGATTTCCTTGTTGATGGCTTCGTATTCGCGGTTGTTTTTTACATTATCACTTTGCTTCTCATATTTCTTGAGAAGATCTTGAGATGTAGCAATCAACTCCTTTTTTTGTTCAATGAACTCATTGATACCATTGATCTCTTCTTCAATTCTTGTTTCCCTGGCATGCAATCCCTGGATTTCATCTTCAAGATCACGCACCTCAATAGGAAGTTCACCTTTCAGGATTGCAATCTCATCCAGTTTGCTTTCAACCTTTTGAAGATTGAGCAGGGAAGCGAGCTTTTCTTCTACTGAATATTCTTTTACAGTTGCCATAATGAGTTATAAAAAATAGTTGACAGGATTGGTATATCTACCGGTTTTTAGGACGGCAAAGGTAGGGAATTTTTCTTTTATCACCCTTTCCAGAAGATCTGATGTATATTGTTCGCTCTCAAAATGCCCGATATCAGCCAAAAGCATCCTTCCTGCCGGCAGAAAAAAATCATGGTAGCCCAGGTCTCCGGTAAAATACAGATCGGCTTTCATTGCTAATGCATTGTAAATCATAGATTTACCTGATCCCCCGCAGAGGGCAATGGTTTTGATGGGCTTTCTTGTCAAAGGGCTGTGCCTAATGGCGCCGGTTTTGAAGATGGTTTTGAGCATGGACAAAACATCTTTTTCAGCAATAGCTTCGGGGAGTGAACCGATGGCTCCTCCACCCAGTTCATGGAACTGATTCTCCAATGGTATGATATTATATGCCACCGTTTCGTAGGGATGTGCGGCCTTTAGTGCCTGCATTACCGGGGTTTGGAGGTGTACCGGAAAAATGAATTCCAGCTTTTGCTCTTGCTCGAGATGTCGCTTTCCTTCAGTTCCGATAAAGGGATTGGCCCCTTTCAATGCCCTGAAACTTCCTTCTCCCATACTGCTGAAACTGCATTCATCATATAAGCCTATGGCACCGGCTCCAGCTTCGAAAATGGCGTTTTTTACTTCCTCTGCTTGTGCTGAAGGAACATAGGTCGTCAGTTGCCTGTGGGTTCCGCCCTTTGGGGAGAGCACCTGTAGATTTTTTAGCCCCATTCTGCGGGCAATTTCTCCATTAACCCCCCAAATCACATTGTCGAGGTTGGTATGAATAGCGTAAACACTTATTTCATGTTGAATACAACGCAACAGCATGCTGGTGACCGGATCGTTGGTATCGATTTTTTTGAGGCCCTTGAATATCGGTGGATGGTGTACAATGATCAGGTTGAAACCCTTTTCAATGGCTTCATCAACTACTTCTGCTGTGAGGTCTAGGGCGACGATGGCCCCATTGGCTGTAGCAGTGGAATCTCCACAGGCCAGTCCGCAATTGTCATACTCCTCTTGTAAATGAAGGGGAGCCAGTGTTTCTAAAAAGTTAATTATATCAGCAATACGGTGCATTTATTTCCATTTGTTCAGGAATTGAAATTACTTTACTTTCTGAACAGCAAACCATTGAAACATAGATTTTTATACTTTTTAGCGATTTTTCTCTCCGGACCTGTTTTCTCCCAAAAAATTGTCCATGACTGGGAGAATTATGTGGTTTCCTTGAACGGCAAGCCAGTTTCCATCAATGTCGACCTTGGATTGGCCTCGATTGCCCCAGTGCGGGAAGATTCTTTTGTCATCATCCTCAGGGTAAAAATCAACCAACTGGATGCCAGGGGTATGCCCACTGATGCTGAGGCTGAACAATTGCTTAAGATGGAGGAGGCACTGGTAACCTTGCTTGCCAGACAATCCGGGGCCACCTTGGCAGGGCGTTTTACCCAGCGCGGCATTCGGGAGTTTTACTTCTACGCTCCTGATACCCTTGGGTTTAGAAAGGGAGTAAACCAATCCATGCAACCTTTTTCGGATCATGAATGGCTGAGCCAGGCCAAAAAAGACCCCCAATGGGAGAATTATTTCACAGTTTTGTACCCTGGAAAACTGGATAAATTCAGGATTGAGAGCAGAAGAAACCTGGCTGAATTGTCCAAGGCAGGCTTTTTACGACAGGGCCCCATACTGGCAGATTATTTTTTTGAATTTCAGGAACTCGAGTCTATGAAAAAATTTCTTTCATCACCATCCATGATAGGATTTGAAATCATTTCCTTACCCAATAAACCAGGTGAGGTTAATCAAGCTTTTGTTTTGGTCTTGAGAAAGAAAGTTGAGCCTGATTATCCCTGGATTGAAAGCCATCTGGTTCCATTGTTTAACGATGCGGTTAAAAATAGGGGAGTTTTTTTGGGGTGGCAAAGGGTACTCAAATAATTCAATTTCAGTTGATTCTAGTCAAATCTGCATACAATATTATCGCAGGATAAACGTTTTGTAGGTTTTATATAAACTGCCAAGAAATATGAAAGTTCACAATAAGTCCTTGCTAACATTGTCCCTTGCATTAATTCTCCTAACATTTGCATCATGTGAGAAGGTAAAGCAGCAGGTACAGGAAACTGTGGCCAGTTTTCCTTCGGGGAATAGCAGCCTGCAAAGACTGAATTATACCTGGTACATTACAAAGTCGGGTGCCACTTTTGTGGAGGCCAAGAGTGAGCAGAATGGGGCGATTTCATCAATGAAGCTTGTAAAAAAATAAAACATAAAAATGGGTGTTAATTTATAAGTGGCGCCAGATATTTTTCAAATAAAAATTCATTTGAACCAGTCAAAAAATAATATTTTTTTTAACCGTCAAGCCGGAGTACGACTTCACTGGTTCACTGTTTTTTTTATGCTTTGTTTTTTGAGTGAATCAAAGGCTCAACTTTCAGCTTCTTTCTCATTCAGTATGCAAAGTTCCTGCCTCAAAGCAGGGGAGGGGGTAATTGTAAAATTCACAAATGAAACTACTGGCGGCAATTATGTCAGTGACTGGAATTTTGGAGATGGAACTTCATCCAAAGCATCCAATCCAATAAAAGTATACACAGATCCTGGTGTTTATTATGTGAACCTCACAACAAAGAATGCCGCAAATGATGTCTCCGCATTCACGAAACAAATCATTATTTATCCAATCCCCAATATTGTATTTTCAACAGACGTAAATAAAGGGTGTAGTCCATTAAAAGTCAATCTTACAGACAAATCTCTACCAGGTGAAATAAAGGATCTTACTACTGGAAAAATATACTTTGATAAAATTGCCAGTTGGGCTTGGGATTTTGGTGATGGAAACAAAGCCAATACTCTTGCACCAACTGTTGGTCATACCTATACCCTTCCTGGAAATAGGAAAGTCACTTTGTCATTGATTACTGAATATGGATGCAAGGTTTCAAGTGAATCAGCAGGAGATTTTATTCAAGTGATCGATAATGCTATTGCGGACTTTTACATTCCCTCAGCCAATTCATGTAAGTTTCCATTAACGGTACAAGCCTCCAATTTTTCTGCTACAGGGCTAACGTATAAATGGGATGTAACTGGGACCGGTGAAGCCGTAATTTCCAACAGTACTGACTTTTCTCCATTCATAACTTTTCTTCAATCGGGCAGTTACAGGATTACACTCACTGTAACCAATCAAGCTGGTTGCGCTGATGTATTGAACTATGACTATGTACTTCCACCAAGCCAAATCGTCAATATATTCTCCGCTCCCGATTCTGCTTGTGATAAATCTACCGTTAATTTCATCAACCAGTCCAACCCTGAACCCATTTCCCAGTCCTGGTATATCAATGGTGTTAAACAAGCGTCTACCAGAGACTTGAGTTATCAATTTCCCTCAACAGGATCGTACTTGGTTAAGCTTGAATCCCAGTTTGGCACCTGTAATACCTCATTTGAGAAAAGCATCAGTATCGACCCATTGCCTGTTGCTGATTTTATTGAAGACCAGGTGGCCAGTTGTGATTTTCCGCTTGATGTGAAATTCAACAACAAGTCAACCGGAAACATAACAAAGCTGATTTGGAATTTCGGCGATGGGGCAACGCAAACAGAATTGCTCCCATTCAGCGATACTGTAAAGCACAAGTACATTGGTGCTGGTGTATTTGGTGTTTCCCTGACGGCAGTCACTGACAGGGGCTGTTCATTTACCAGGACCAAAAATAGCCTCATATCAATACAGCCACCAGTCATTCTTAAGTCAAATCTTCCTGATAGTGGGTGTGCCCCATTAACAGTAAGGCCCAACATCAGATTCAATATTGATGCTTTGATTACCTCATGGAAATGGGCTGTTAAAGACAAAAATGGCAAAATCATATTTTCATCTATACTGAAGGATCCCGGCAACATTGTGCTCACGGACAGTGGAAAATATGATGTCACTGTAGACATCGTGAGTTCTTCAGGCTGTAACAAATCCTATACCTGGCTTGTGAAAGTGGGAGAGATTCCGAAAGATTTTGACTTTTCAGCTACACCAGTTGATGCATGTGCAAGTGCCCCATTTAGGTTCAAATATCTTGGGCCTGATGTAACGGGTTTCAAGTGGAAATTTTCAACGGGTGATTCAGCAGATCAAACTGAGTTTTCTAAATCTTTCATAGCAATAGGAAAAGTGGATGTTAAGCTTACCGTTTTCCAGAATGGATGTGCCAAGACACTAGAAAAAACAAAATTCATCAACGTAAGGGGCGTGGTTACCCAATTTTCGGTGATAGGAGATTGTCAAAATCCCTTGGATAAAGTGGTGACTGAAAACTCCATTGGGAATGTGGCTTCATGGGATTGGAATTTCGGTGATGGAGATACCAGGAATTATACCGTTAAAAAAGATACACTTCAGCATCGTTATGCAAAATCCGGGAAATACACGGTTACCTTAAAAGTTTCCGGGGATGGCTGTACTTACATTGATTCTACTGTCGTTTATGCAACAAACGAAAGTGGCATTAATTTTGAGTCAGTGAAGCGTCCTGTATGTATTTCGGATACATTTCTGGTCCTGAATTCGCTTTCAGAAAATTCCAAAATGATCAGGGCGTATGATTGGGATTATGGTTGTGGATTTACCGGAGAAACCTCTACTGCCAGTCCGAAAATCAATATCGCAGATCTCTGCAAATATCCAGAAAATGCCAAGCGGGGCTTGTACACCATGCAACTGAGGGTCGTGGATCAAAATGGATGTGTTTATAACAGTCCAAGAAAAGATATCTTGGTTGCAGGGCCTGTTGCCAATTATGTGAGTCTTTCAGCTACTTCTGGTTGCGAAAACCTCCCTGTATCTTTTCAGGATAGATCAACTGGCGATGGTGTCAATAAATTGACCTCAAGATTGTGGGATTTTGGTGATGGCGCCCCTGTTGAAAATATTTTGTCTGGACCGGTTCAGCACATATTCGCCAAGCCAGGTAGTTACAATGTCAAATTAACAATAGTTGATAGTTTGGGATGTAATGCTGTTGCCATAAAAACGGTGGTGAAAGTCACCCAATCTGGAGTTGATTTTTACCCATTACAAACCGCAAGCTGTCTCAACAAGATAGTACAGCTCCAAGTAGTTTCTCCAACCAAATATGTCAGTTTTAAATGGGATCTTGGTGACGGTAAAGCTTCATTTATACCCAATCCAAGGGTATCTTACACCCAGACTGGCAAAAAAGACATCAGCCTGACTGTCATTGATGGATTCGGGTGTGAGTCAACAATAAAAAAGGCACAATTGGTTACCATTGATATGCCATCTGCTGATATCAGTGTTTTGGAAGACTCTTCAACTTGCCCTCCTTTTCCTGCTCAATTTATGTTTGTCGGTAAGTTTGCAGAAAGCTATGAGTGGGATTTTGGCGATGGTTCAAGTTCCTCTAATCCAAGTCCGGTGCATGTATACACCAAGCCGGGTACCTATTTAGCAAAGCTCAGGGTAATCAGTCCTGGCGGATGTGAATCCACTGGAGGGCCAATCATCATTCATGTTGAGGGGCCTACCGGCACTGTTGATTACCCTAATGTGGCCTGTGAACCATACGATATGGTTTTTGATGTGAAGTCGAAAAATGCAAAGTTTGTTACCATCGACTATGGGGATGGCTATTTGGCAGAGGATATTTCATTTGGGACTGGTCAATTCAAATATCAGTACGGCGATACAGGAATGTATACCCCAAATATTTTTATTTCCAATGGTGTGGGCTGTACTTTGCTTTTGCCACAAGGAGAGCCTATAAAAGCAGTTTCTATTCTTCCGGTTTTTAAAGGAGATGTTTTATTTTATTGTGACAAGGGTGGCGTCAATTTTACTGACCTTAGCCTCTCCAACGATCAACTAACGGGTTGGAGTTGGGACTTTGGAGATTTGGATAGTGGACGAGGAAACCGCCCCTATCATTTCTATGGATCTCCAGGTCTTTACAATGTAAAATTGACAGTATCCAGCTCCCTTGGATGTGTTGATACGCTCACCCGTTTAGCATATGTTGATATTCAGGCCAGACCTGATATTGCAATCGACATATCAAAATTCCCTGTCTGTGAGGAGGAGCTGATACAGTTGACTGGGGTTGAGGTGCGTCCTAACAATTCACCAATTGTATCCTGGTTCTGGGATTTTACGAATGGAAACAGTGCTGCAGTTAAAATCCCAGAGAAGCAGCTGTTTAGAAAATCAGGCATCTATCCTGTTAGAATCCACGCCACCAATCAAAAAGGGTGCAGTGATACCCTTGTGCAAAACCTTTTGGTCTATCCCATTCCTTTGTTGGATGCAGGTTCGGATTCCATCCTTTGTCTTGGTACACCCATCCAGCTTAAACCCCAAGGAGCTGCGACTTATGAATGGTTTTCCGGTCCAACCCTCAGTTGCACCAATTGTGAACAGCCTTTTATCAATCCCGTTTCAGACGCAGTATATTTTGTAAAAGGAACCTCTGCTGTTGGTTGCTCAGCCATTGATTCAATCAATATCAAGGTTATACAACCCTCAACAGTTGTGGCACCTGCAGACACCATTGTTTGTTATGGAGATGCGATACGATTAGAAGCAAAGGGCAGCTTGCTTTATTCCTGGACGCCCGCCAACGGACTGAGCAGGACTGATATTGCTGGACCCACAGTAAAACCAACCCAAACCACAACGTATACTGTTACGGGCAAGGATGCATACAATTGTTTTGTGACCACGGATGATGTAGTGGTAACTGTTGTTCCGCTCCCAACAGTCAATGCCGGAAGGGATACCACCATCATGGCCGGATATCCCCTTCAACTAAAGCCTGTTTATTCACCGGATGTAAGCAGGGTTCAGTGGGTTCCTTCATTGTTCCTTAATTGCAGTGATTGT
>Ga0222712_10006161_pt1 | contig 11893 bp, 29 predicted proteins | sample C33_657DmetaG_FD_165043 | JGI IMG/M metagenome (GOLD analysis project Ga0222712, IMG submission 165043) | Estuarine water microbial communities from San Francisco Bay, California, United States - C33_657D | ecosystem: Environmental > Aquatic > Marine > Unclassified | place: USA: California... | reverse complement strand
GATCAAGGTACAGCAGCACGTTTAATTGAAGTTGCTACAGCAGAACTAGGAACAATTGAAGGTCCTAAAGATAATGAGACAAAGTACGGTGCATTTACAAAGGCCAACTTCCAGCCATGGTGTGGATCATTTGTTATGTGGTGTGCTAATGAAGCTGGTGTAAAGGTTCCAAATACTGTTTACACTCCAGGTGGAGCACAGGCATTTAAGAAAGCTGGCTCATGGATTGATGGAGATTTAGCAGATCCAGAACCAGGAGATATTGCTTATTTTGATTTCCCATCAGATGGCGTCGATAGGATCAGTCACGTAGGAATTGTTATCAAAGATAACGAAGACGGAACTGTTTGGTGTATCGAAGGAAACACTAGCCCAGATAAAAAGGGAAGCCAAAGAAATGGCGGACAGGTTTCTAAGAAGCTTCGTGCATTTAAAAAGAATAAGCAAGGCGAAATGATTTCTATTGTAGGATTTGGTCGTCCAAAGTTTAGTGGTGCTGGATCAGCAAAGCCAAAGGCTGCTGAAACAAAGTCTACAAAATGCCCTACATGCGGTAAGTAAATGAATACCTACAGGGTCAAGATTGAAATTGATGCGGAAGTAGAAGCATTTTCTTCAGAAGACGCTGTTGATTATGCCAATGATATATTTGGTATAGATGACGAAGTAAAAAACGTTAAAGTTATTAGTGTGAAGGAGAAGTAATATGGCAAAAGAAGGATACAAACCAACGTCTGGAATGCAGTCAGCAGCACGTCGTGCTATTAAATTAAAAGAGCAAGGTAAAGCAAAAGGTGCTGGAACTGCAGTTGGATGGACCCGTGCAGGACAACTTGCAAGAGGTGAAACTCTTAGTCTTTCTACAGTAAAAAGAATGTATTCTTTCTTCTCACGTCACGAAGTAGATAAAAAGGGTAAAGATTGGGATAATGCGGAAAACCCATCTAATGGAAAGATTATGTGGCTAGCATGGGGCGGAGACGCAGGATTCTCTTGGTCTCGCAAAATTGTAGAGAGAGAGAAGAATATGAAGAAGTCATTAGAAGTAAACGAATTAGTAGATGAAATTAAAGACATTTTAGAAGATGTAGTTAATCCAGTTGATACAGTAATTGAAATACCAGATGATGAAGATGTTACGAAGTCTGTAGATCCAAAGGATGAGGACCCATATGAGTCTGATAATGAAGATGAAGATAAGTGGGACAACTTAACAAAAGCATGCTGGTCAGGATACACACAAAGAGGCATGAAAGAAAAGAATGGCAGAATGGTACCTAATTGTGTTCCAGTTGAAAAAGCAGAAGATTTAACAGAAGCAGATCAAGTTAAGAAATCAATTTGGTCTGGTGTTTTTGGAAAAAATATTTAAATAATCGTTGACAGGGCCGTAGTTCTTGCTGTATAATAATACATAGAGACTACGGTTTCTGCTTTGGTTTGTAGCTCAGCGGTAGAGCCCCCGACTGTTAATCGGGTTGTCGCTAGTTCGAATCTAGCCAGACCAGCGAATCATCTAGGCGGACTTACTAGATAGGAAAGAAAGTGCTAAATCTTACACTAAAGGGTGTAGAAGTATTTATAGAGAAATCTAAAGCCAAGAACCAGGAATTTTACTGGGACAATTACGATCTAATGATTTGGAAAAAAGATCAAAGCGGATTTACTAATATAAAAGGTTTATTTAGAAAAGATACATGGGGTGTTGCAGAAAGAATATCTGCAAATAACGAAGGAATCTGGAAGTTGCCAGCAAAATATGTCAAGCATTTTAAATGATTTAGGAGTAGATCAAGACGATTTTGATTGGTATCACCTAGCAATATGTCGTGGAATGGATACAAATTTATTCTATGAAAAGTATGAGTCAGATGTTAACGTAGCAAAAAGTATTGATGAGGCTTGCATGAGCTGTCCAGTTTCAAAGATGTGTTACGAAGCTGGCGTAGAGAATTCAGAGCACGGAATTTGGGGCGGAGTATATTTAAATGCTGGCTCAATAGATAAGGCAAGGAATTTACACAAGACGCAAGAAGTTTGGAAAAGGTTAAGGAGAAAAAATGGCATCTAGTATGTATGATCAGAACCATTTTAAGTATGGAATTAACCAATTTACGGGAGAACCCAACAAACCAGTATTTTATAATCAAACAATGGCAAAGAAGATCAAAGAGATCAAGGCGCCAGTAATGGGATTACAAATGGATATCGCCAGATATCCAGATTTCTTAGCAATAAAGCTATATGAAGATAACTTTATCCAGTACCAGGGGGTACAAAAGGAGATGGTTATTGATTATGTTGGCAAGGTTAAGAAGGTAATTGAATCGTTTGGAGTAAGATGCGAATTGGTTGGGGTGCCTAGTGAAAGAGTATTATGAGATCATCAACGTTGTGTATTTACACAGCCTTGGCGTCTATGGGACAATAGAAAAAATGGGAGCCTATGCATCTGTGGTAAAATATACCAAGGATAATATTGATTATCAAGAATTAATAGAGAACGACGAATTCGCCATAGTTGACGAAATCGTATTTGAACATGCTGAGGAAGAAAAATAATGGAAAAAATATTGTGCTATTCTTGCAATAAGTCTAAGAATAAGCTTAACGTAAGAAAGTCTACACTTTTACCAATTAACTTACTTATGTGCGAAACATGCATTACTTCTAGGATTGAGCCACGCTGGGTAGTCATTTTGGCTGGCAGATCAATGGGCCCAGAGCATGTTAGAGAATTTGTATTAAAAAAGAGATATATTGGTAATGATATTGCTGCTTCGGAGTTATTAGTTTAGCATCATTTCACGGTATAATTAATCTATTATGAATTTAGATTATACTGCTATTATTATTGCTATTTGTGCGGCAATTTTATCTGGCATGGGCACAGCAATTATCGCTGGAATCAGGGATAATAAAAAGGAAGCTATTCGCCAGCGTGAGCGTGAGCAGGACCATTTAAAGATGGAATTAAAAGATCTAAAAATTCAATTATATAAGGTTGAGCGTGATTTAACCGAATGGAAAGATAAGTATTATTCTGCCATTCAGGAATTAATTAGCGTTAAGTCTGAGCTTGAGGAAACTTTAATTAAATTATCATTAATTGATATGGAATTTCACATACCAGAATAGCTGGCCTTTCGAATTTATATTTAGTATACTAGGAATATGACCTGCATAGTTGCTATTGCCCAAAATGGAACCGTTTACATGGGTTCCGATCATGCCGCATCTGATGATAAAACTGGATGGATCCTTTCAAGAAAAGAGCCAAAGTGTTTTAAGATTGGTCAGTACGGCATAGCATTCACAGATTCGTTTCGTATGGGGCAGATCCTTCAGTATAGTTGGACTCCACCAAAATATACACCAACAAAAACAAACTCAGGTTTAGATAAATTTATGAGAACTAAGTTTGTTGATTCAGTTAAGCAAACATTTAAAGATAACGGCTACGGAAGCATTGGATCTAGTTCAGAAGAAGATACAGGCGGAATCTTTATAGTTGGTCTTGAAGGTAGAATCTTTACTATAGATGAAGACTTCCATGTAGGAGAGAATGTAGTTAACTATATGGCAGAAGGAAGCGGCGGACAAATTGCTCTTGGCGCTCTCTATGCAACAAAGAATCAAAAGAACCCAAGGCTTAGAATTAAAGCAGCTCTTGAAGCAGCAGCAGAGTTTAATATGGCTGTTGCCCCTCCCTTTACATACATACAGGTTTAGAGTATAATAGATATATGAAGTGGCTAAATAGATTAGCTGCCATCCTTTTAGGTTTAATATCTATAGGAGCGATCAGAAACTTCTTCAGCAAGTACGAGTTACTTGTTTTTGATAAGAATGATCTGGGTGAAGACGAAGCACCTACAGCACTAGACCTTCGTGGAACACCTACGCATGTCTGCACCTGTGGCTCAAGCCAATGGTATGTTAGAACAGTTTTTGAAGACTATGAAATAGCAACATATTTCTTAGACATGTTGTGTGCGGAATGCGGTAACTTAGCAACGGCACCAACCCCAGTAGATAGAGAGAAAATGGAATGAGAAAGTCAGAAAGAATTAGACTCCTTGAAATGGAGTTACTAAGAACTCAGTTTGAGATTGAGATTTTGAGAGCATCAGTTGGGTTACTTTTAGATAAAGATAGCTTAAAGGCTCCTGTAATGGATGCTGGCAAATGGTACGAAAAAAAGCTAAAAGATCTTAAAGAAAAGCCTTGACGTAACCATACCTATTTAGTAGAATAGGTACTATGAATAAAAAAATAACAGCGGCTTTAATTGCCCTAACACTACTTATCCCTACAACAGCTAATGCTGCGCTAAAAAATCAAACTGTAGATGTGCCAACATTGGCTATCCTTGATACAGCATTAGACACATCGCTTCCAATCTTTAAAGATAAGATTGCTTATGAAGTATGCATCCTTGAATGGAACACATGCCCAAATGGGCAGACCTTTATGGAAGGCCCAGGATCTTCATCTCTAAAGCCTGAGATGTATTCAAAGAGTGGCTTCGACCATGGAACACAGATGGCATCGGTTGCAGTGGCTACTAATCCTAACATGAAGATTGTTTTTGTTAGAGTTATTGGACAGAATATCAATGGTGATCGTCAGATTACCTCTGAAAGCACTGTATCTAATGCTCTAGAGTGGGTGCTTAATAACAAGGATAAGTTTAATATTCAGGCTATATCAATGTCGCTAGGCCACCATGAGCTATCTTTGTATAACGATTACTGCCCAATTACACCAAAAACAAAGTCTTTGGTTCAGTCTTTAGCAGCAGCAAACCTACCAGCATTCTTTGCAGCGGGTAACAACCGAGACTACACAAGAATTGACTGGCCTTCATGCATTAAAGAATCAATTGCTATCGGCGCTGCTACAAAGAACGGTATTGAGTTATATTCAAATGGAGATAACGCTCTACTAGACTTTTATGCCAACGGTGCAATGAAGGTTACACTTCCTGGCGGATCAACAAAGAACGGTTCAGGAACATCTATTTCAACACAAGTTGCAGCATCTCAATGGATTGCTATTAAACAAGCTAAGCCTACTTTAGGTTTAACAGAAATCTATTCATTGATTTCAAATACAGCCACCCCAGTAAAGGGTAAGGCAAACGTTGGTAAGTTAATTAACCTTAAGGGGGTTATCGGTGGATAAACAAATGACTGTACTTGAGTCAATCATTGAAGAAGTTGCTACAGACCTATACAATAAGTGGTCTGGAGCATTGCCAGAGGCAGAAAGAAATGATATAGCATTTCAAGCAATGGCAAAGAATGCACATGAAACAACCGTATTTGTAATTCAAAACTTTATGAATCGGTTTAACTCTGCTGCTGAAGAACTTAAAGATAAGTAGTCATTAGATTGGTATTGACCAATCTTCTCATATTTAGTAGAATGGTATCATGCAAACATTTTTACCAGAGGCGGACTTTCAAGAAACTGCAAGGAATCTTGATCGCAAACGTTTAATTAAGCAAAGTGTAGAGAACCTACAGATACTCAAATCATTGGCTGGACTTTACGAGACAGGTGCTTGGAAAAATCACCCAGCAGTTAAAATGTGGCGGGGACATGAAGATTGGTTGTTCCTGTACAATGAAGCCATCATCCGTGATATAGTCCTACGTGGTTATAAGAACACCACGCATATTCAGTTTGATGAGATATTTCAAGAAAACTTCCTAGGACTTGAGACAGAAGCTCCTTGGTGGTTAAACAACGATAAGCTTCATTACACTCATAAGGGAAGATTGTTTGAAAAGGATCCTGACCACTATTATTTCTATAGTGATTATGCAGACTATAAGGACATGGGATATACTTGCTGCGAGGCCTGTAATTATTTCTGGCCTACACATGTGGAGGCATAATGATAGTCACAGATAGCACATTCGATGATGTATTAAAAGAAAATAGCTTAGTCCTAATAGATTTCTGGGCAGATTGGTGTGGTCCTTGCAAGAAGCTTGGTCCAATCATAGACGAGATATCTGAAGAGACTGGATTACTGGTTGGTAAGTTAAATGTTGATGAGAATACTAAAAAAAGTCAAGAATTCTCAGTATCTTCAATACCAACTATGGTATTATTTAAAGATGGTCAGCCAGTCAAAACTATCGTAGGAGCTAAGCCTAAACATTTATTGTTAAAGGAGTTAGCTGAATGGGTATAGATTTTGACGCCACAGATTCTGATGCTTTAGAGTTTGATATATGGCTAAAAAACGGTTTTGACCGTGGCTGGATTTCAGATGTATTTTGTAATACACACGATGGTCCACCAATGGATGAAGAAGAAATGCAAGAATGGGATGAGGGCGGAGATCCGTGTTCATTCCAAGTAAGAATAAATATGTTACATTAAGTAGCGACATTTCGATGAGAAAAACGTCTTACATAATGTGAACATGTCACAAAATTTCTGTGCTCGTTAAGAGGCAGATTAATCTAAGGAGAAATAAATAGAATGAAATCATTCAAGAAAATCGCCATTGCTACGGTTGCAGCCCTAACAATGACAACACTAGTGGCTACATCTGCAAGTGCAGCAACAACAACTCTTACTGTAGGCGGATCATCAGTTTCTACTGGTCTAACAGCCTCTAACCCAGTTGTTCTTCCTGTCCCAGCAGACAATAAGGTAGACGCAGCAGACGCATTAAAGATTGCGGTAACAGGACTTGATACAGGAACTGTTGTTTCAGCAGTTGCTTCAAATGCATCAATCGTTACAGCATTGCACACAGATGCAACACCAGTAACTGCATCAGCAGGAACTGGATCTATTTCAATCAATACAGGAACTGGCACAACTGCTGAGCTCTATGTATTCACAAAGACTGTAAACGCAGGAACAGTCGTAGTAACAATGGGTGGAAACACAACAACATACTACGTCAAGGGTTCTGCAGGAGCAGCGTATAATCTTTCAGTAGTTGCTGGAGATACTGCAAACGTATCTTCAATTAACAAGGTTTATGTAAAGACAACAGATGCTTTTGGTAATCCAGTTGTTACATCAACACCAACAATTACTGTAATTGGAGCAACTGCAGGTGCAGTATCAGTATCTGATACAGCAACTGGAACATTTGCATTCGATTTAACAGCACCAGCAACAATTGGTAACGCAGCATTTACTGCAGCAATTACAGCGACAGACGTTACTGGATTTGCAGCAGCAGCAAAGTCTGCTACTAAGTTTATTGCTATCACAAGCGTAGCAGATGCTTTGGTTCTTGCTAACGCACAGATTGCCTCATTGACTGCACAATTAGCAGCAGAGAAGGCAGCACGTGCAGCAGATGCAACAGCATCAGCAGCAGCTGCGACAGCAGCTGCAACATCAGCAAAGGCAGCAGCCGATCTTGCAGCAGCAGCTTACAAGGCAGAGTATAACGCTCTTGCTAAGAAGTGGAATGCTAAGAATCCAAAGGCTAAGGTTGCACTAAAGAAGTAATTCTTCTGATTAAGGGGGCAGGATCTTCGGGTCTTGCCCCTTTAATATTTAAATGCTAGAATAAGAAGGTGGAATTTTTGGAAGATCATCTAAGAGCTAAGATAGCAGATGAAATAAGATATTTAGAGTTACCTCCAGAGTGGAGGCCTTACGAAGTAATAAGATACATTGTAAGAAAAATAGAAAAAGGAGTACCGCAAGATGTTCAAGAAGATTAAATCATGGTTGTTCCCAACAACAGATTATGCATTTGATATTGATAGCGTAATTGAAGTTAAGGCACCAGTAAAGAAGATTGCAAAGAAGGCACCTGCTAAGAAGGTAGCAAAGAAAGCTCCAGTTAAGAAGAAGGCTGTAGCAAAGAAGGTTGCTAAGAAGGCTCCTGCTAAGAAGACTGCCAAGAAGAAGTAAAATGGGCAAGCATCACGATAAGATTAAAAAGGCTTTAGAGCAAAGAATTGCAGCAACCCCAAGTGGTCCAGCATTTAAGAAGCCAGGATCAATGAACAAGAAGAAGACAGGGTACCGTGGCCAAACAGCCAAAGGATCTAAATAGTGTTTTCAGATACTTGCCAGTGGGGAAATTGTAATAATAAGGCTACTAGAATTGCCGCTAAAAAAGAAGGCGGGATAGTAGATATTTGCGATGACTGCTGGGCAAGAGAATATAGATCCTAATCAACTAAATGCTATAATAGAGTCATAGGTGGCTTTCTAGAACCATCTAAATTAAAACCCTATAGGAGAAATAAAATGTCAGACGGATTAAATTTAAACGGCTTTAACACAGTTAAGCCAGCAGTACAGCACACAATTGGAGAGCAGTACGCTGCAGATCCAGCGTCAGCATTTCCTGCAACAGACAAGTCATCACAAGATGGTTCTGGCGTAGGCAACGGCGGTAAGTAATATGTGCGCTATGTGTGGATGCAATTCAGAAGCATTCATGGGCGTAGAATTGCCTAATCAAAATGTTTATGATGTAGGTCCAGGACAAATGGCCTCACCAGAAATGTTTGGAACTGATTCAATGAATACTCTTGGAGCTGAAGTTGAAGAAGGCATGGCTCATGAAATGTCTGAGCCACAAGGACCTAACGGAGAGGACATTGATTAATGTCTGATGGAACAGGTATGACACCACCGCCAGCAGCAGGTTCTGCTTCTGGGGCGGTTACAAGTCAGGAAGCTACAAGAAAGCGACCTACTCAAGGATTAAGATCTGGTATTAAAGTGGATACAAACAGACACGGTATTCGTAGAGAAACAAGTACTGCGCCTAAGCCACCAAAGAAAACTGGACGAAAGAAAGTTTAATTACATATTAGATATAGCCTCACACAAGTGGGGCTATATTTATTTAAGGATAGATATGTGTAAAGAATGTGGTAATTGTTCAAGAGAGCATACAAGAACTATCGATGATGCAGTCGATGAAACCCTTGACTCTCCAGTATAAATATTCTATAATGAATATAACATGCGGATGTTGCATATTGGTAGTGCCTCTGCCTTCCAAGCAGAAGGGGTGAGTTCGATTCTCATCATCCGCTCTAATGATACTAAGGTTGAGATGCAGTGAAACATCTGCCTCCTGACGAGGACAACTGGAGGACAACGAGCTTATGTAAATCTTCACGTATCATGATTAATAAGTTAGTCTGCTCGTAGACTTATTAATCACTTAGGGTCTAAGTGTTACGGAAGCACTACCGTCTCCAAAGCGGTAAGCCTAGGTTCGACTCCTAGAGACTCTGCGGGATGACAACACCTCTACACCTGCCGTCGGTTGCAGAAGTAAGTGTTTGCAGTTAGGCCCTAGCTAGACGACTGCATTGTGTTGAGAACGCACAAGTACGAGCCTTACGGTGTGGCACTCTATAAACCGAGTTCTCATGGAAGCATGGCAGAGTGGTCGAATGCAACGGTTTGCTAAATCGTAGATTGAGAGATCCATAGGTTCGAATCCTATTGCTTCCGCTGTTCTTCCTTCGTCCAACGGTAGGACTCCAGTTTTTGGCACTGGCAATCTTGGTTCGAATCCAGGGGGAAGAGCTAAGCCCTTATAGCCCAGTGGTAGAGGCACACGACTTAAAATCGTGACAGCGTTGGTTCGAATCCAACTAGGGGTACTATTGACAGACTTAATTATAAATTGTATTATTAGATCATGTCGTTTAATGTACCTATATATAAAACAATTAATGGCGCAGAAAAGAAGCGTCGTCGTGAAGCTGAACAACGAGAGTGGGAATCCAAGAACGGGCCAGTCTTAGTAAGAAAAATAGAGAAAGCCTTTGAGGAATACGAAAATGATTAAACCTATCGGAGCCATGCTTCTTGTAAAGAAGATCGAAACTGGAGAAAAGACTACTAAAACTGGTTTAGTTTTATCTGCCGCATTTGCAGACCAAGGCCCTAGTCAGGCTGAAGTAATTGATATGGGTAACGGGGAAGCAAACTATAGGGGCGAATTGATTCCTATTAGTGACCTAGATATCGGAGATATTATTTTTTATCCAGAGCATTCTGGAACAGAGATTGAAGATGAAGAGGGCAATAAGTTTCTACTGCTTCATAGCAAGCAGATAATCGCTAAGAAAGGCTAAGCAATTGGCATTTGATTACAAGGCGGCTATGTCTGAAGGGCATAAGTATAATAAAGTAGTTTCAATGCGACTCAAAGATGAGGGTATTGATAGTTTAGTGCCAGACTTAGAGTTCGCTCAAACTAGAGAAGAGATCAAAGACTTTACGGCCAATGAAAAGGATATTATAGTTGGCGATCATGTACTAGAGGTTAAGTCTAGAAACCTTTACTTTACGGATGATCCATCCACTTTCCCATATGATGATTTAATTATAGATACAGTATCTGGATTTGAAGGTAAGGCTAACAAGCCACTTGCCTATGTAATGGTCTCACAGAGGACTGGAGGCATGTTTGTAGTGCCTTCTTACACCAGCAAAGACTGGCGGGTAGAAGTAAAGTACGACAGAGATAGAAAGCATGAGGATAAGTTCTATTTAGCTAGTAAGGCTAACGGAAGACCTTTTGCTACATTAGTAAAGCATTTAAAGGATAATATTTAATGGATCTAAATATTAAAACTCAGGCGGGAAAAGATATGTTTAAATACTTTAATGATAACTATGGTTCCTCAATATGGGGTAAAGTATTAGAAGGAATTAAAGCAATTGAAAAGGAGTTAGAATGAAGATTAATGTATTAGATAAAGGTTATGTTAGATTAGTTGATACTTTAGGAAACGATCTATCTGTAGCCAATGCTGCTCGTGTTTCATACGATAAGCAGTCAAGTGAAATGTCAGAGCGAGATGCTAAACTGATTAAGTTCTTGTGGGACGAGAAGCACACATCTCCATTTAGACATGCAGCCCTAACCTTTGAGGTATATGCCCCATTATTTGTTGCTAGACAATGGTGGAAGCATGCCGTTGCATCAACACACCTAGACGACCAGAATGGCTGGAATGAGTCATCTAGACGCTATATCACAGAAAACGAAGAGTTTTATGTACCAGAGGCAAACGAATGGCGATCAAAGCCAGAGAACTCCAAGCAGGGCTCAGGAGAGCCTATCATGGAGGGTAGAGGCAACTACTTTACAACAGCATTAAATAATTATATTGAGCAGGGCGAAGAGCTTTATCAGCGGGCTATGGATCAAGAAGTAGCACCAGAGTTAGCCAGACTATTTTTGCCAGCATATGGCATGTATGTCCGCTGGCGGTGGACAGTATCCCTTCATGGCGTACTCACATTCCTTGACCAGAGACTTCCAAGTGATGCTCAATTTGAGATTAGAAAGTATGCGGAGGCAGTAAAAGAACTAACTAAAGATTCTTTCCCATATACGTATCAGGTAGCGTTAGGCGAGTAATGATAGAGTTTATATTCTGGTCAATGTTTTTATATGGTTTAGTTGCTATCCCATATAAACTTTGGATTACTTCTGGGAAGTATGATTATTTAAAGAAGGACACAGACTCAAAGATTGAAACCCTAGAGTTTAATAATCAGTACTACATAGATCAGATCAACAACTACGCCAATCAGGTCAATGCTTTGGCGGGCCAGAGAGATACCTACTATCAACTATGGAATGAGTCTTATGATAAGCTGGTAGACCTAGAGTATATTATAGATGAGATGCCAGATAGTGAGTATAAGACTCAACTGGAAGAAGTTATCTACAGGGATGAGGAAGAAGATAATGATTAATTGGTTAGTAAATAGAATATTTCGGTGGGACCCATTAAGAAAAGCAGTATTCGATGAGGTAAGTCTATATCAGTCTGTAACCAGATCAATGTGGGAATATGAAAAAGAAGGCCCAACTAATCTAACTTGGTCTGAAGGAGATAGGTGGTATGGA
>Ga0222712_10006160_pt1 | contig 11893 bp, 26 predicted proteins | sample C33_657DmetaG_FD_165043 | JGI IMG/M metagenome (GOLD analysis project Ga0222712, IMG submission 165043) | Estuarine water microbial communities from San Francisco Bay, California, United States - C33_657D | ecosystem: Environmental > Aquatic > Marine > Unclassified | place: USA: California... | reverse complement strand
AGATCAAGGATGCCACGTGATGATAGTAACAAGTAGAATAGAGGACAAGTTAAAACACTTGCACCCATTCAGCAAATCAAATGCTGATTTATATAGCGTAGCCAAAAAGTTAGGCATCAGCAAGTCAGATATTAAATTCACCAACAGACAGTCTAAATCTTTGAAACTACCTTCCTATAACTCATCTGTTCATTTAGAGAATGATACAAAAGAGCTGATGGATATAAGAGGTACTAAAGTAAAAGGCATAGATGTTACTCAGCCTGGATGGGAACAAAGGGCTGATAAAGCAATTAAATTATAAAAACCATGGAACAAAAAGAATTAATACACATACTTACTAATCAATCAATAAATATGAATATTGAAAGATTTCCAGGAAAATTTATGGCATTAGATGTAGATGAAATTAAAATAGAAGGAGAGGTTAAAAATATATCTTTATGCGCATGGTATAGCGATGAATGTATAAACGATAATAAATGTGTTAATAATTTTATTATCGAATACGAAAATAGATGCATACTTGTTGACCACTTTTATCAAGCCAAAGGTGTATGGGATTATCTTTTATTTAAATATAACATTGACAATTAAATCATAAAAATATGCAACCAATCGTAAGAGAAGGTAAAAGTTACCTGGAAATAAAACAAGATAAAAACGGATTCGTAAAATGTCCATTCTGTCTAAAAAAACATCAGCATGGTAAAGTAAGTGGCCATAGGATGGCACATTGTGATAACTCAATATCAATGAGTGCTATTTCTATTGGAGGAGAATTTTATAAGAAAGAAGATGGTTATTTTATTAAATCTATAAATTATGAGAGCAAAACTAGAATTTAAATTACCAGAAGACAATCAAGAGTTTAGATTGGCAACAAAAGCATCAGCTATGTATGCAACCTTATGGGAGTTAGATCAATGGCTAAGGGCTGAAATTAAATATGCAGGTCGTGAACAACTAGATGAGGTAAGAGATAAACTAAGAGAGCTGATGAATGATAACCATATTGATTTTGATATGGTAGAATAATGATGATAATTCGGAATATTTCCGACATATCCGCCATTTAATGACGAAATTGGTAACAAAATAGTGCCAAATTCGGAAGTTATACTACGCATATTGTAACATATTTAAACATTATTTGTTACAATAGCTTACATATTATGAATTATTTAGTTTACATATTGCATGAATTTTGCTGAATATTTCATGCATTAGTGTATTATATGGCTCTTAATGATGGATTTATCATACATACTTAATGTGTTATTAATGGAACATAAAATTAATTTTTAACGTAAGCAAAAATTTAAAAGGGACTTTATGCGACATTATTGAAAAAAAACACACAAAAGAGCAGTTTAACATATTTTGTGTTATATAAATGGCAGTTTTTGATAATTTTTTGTGATTTTTTCACAAAAACGAGCATTTCACGACACTTTAAGCGACATAAATGGGCGCAAAACTTTAAAAATAGGCGCAAATTAAAATTATGATACCAAAAAACAAAGCAGCAGAATTAGTAGATGAGTTTATGAATATAAAAAACATTAAGCTATCTGATTACTCAAGAATATACTTACCTACTGCTAAGCAATGTGCAATTATAGCAATAGACCAAGTATTAAAATATTCTAAAGCACATGGATTTATTGCATTAACAGATGAATATTTAGAAATAAAAAAAGAAATAGAAAAATTATGAAAACTGCAATGCAAGAATTAATTAAACATTTAAAGGAAAATGAATATCACATACCTATAAAAATTAATTTTTTTTTAGAACATTTACTTAAAAAAGAAAAAGAACAAATAGATAGTGCTTTTAAAGCAGGTATGGATTATGCAGAATTTTCAGTTCCACCAAATTGGAATAATGAATGGGAAGAATACTACAATCAAACCTATAACTAAAATAAATAAACAAATAATATTATGAGTTATCCAACACAAAATGACAATGGTTATAAATTTTTAATTAATCAAGATTCAAATTATTTTACAAAAAGAAATTGGTTAATTAACACAAGAGAGGATATATTAAAATATTCTAATACAAATATGAATGAACAATGGAAAAGGGCATATCAAAATTTAGCTGATGCATTAAATTTACTTGATGCTATGATTGCAAGATGTGAAGTTGTAACTTGCCAAATGAAGGAAATAAATAATGATTTGGAAAAATAAAAGCACTTTATAATTTGCCAAAACCAAACCTATAACCAAGATAAATAAGTTATGAGAACAGCAATGCAAATATTAATTGAATCTTTAGAGTCTAGAAGGTATACAGAAAAAGATGATTCTAGATGTGTAATTTATAATATAGCTATATTAGTTGCAGAAGATTTGCTTGAACTTGAAAGAGAGCAAATAATAAATGCTCATGGACTTAAGTATTCAGATATTACAGAAGAAACAGTAAACGGAAAAGAGTACTATAATAAAACCTATAGCCAAGATAGAGAGTTACCTAAAGATGTTACAGACTTATTAGAAAACTATAAGAAGGACAAAACATTTAAACAAAAATCAAAATGGATATAACAAAATGCTTCGGAGAAGAAGATGAAATCATCTGCCCCTATAGAGACCGTTGTTACAGATTTACAGCTAAGGCTGATGAATATCAAAGTTACTTCGTGGGATTACCTCTTAAAAATGATAAATGCGACCACTATTGGGGAGATGGTGGATTAGCTATATGGAATCCTGAATCAATAGAAAAAGAAACATTATGACGCCAAAAGAAAAAGCAGACGAATTAATTAATAAGTACCTTACAAGCAGAGATGCTAATCAATGGGATGATGTAAGAGATGTACATGCTGCAATAAGGTGTGCATTAATAGCAGTAGATGAGATATTGAATGCTTGGCCACACAAATATGATCTAGAAACAGAATATTTTAGAGATGGAGAACCTATAAGCGTTATACGAAATATAAAATCAAATATTGCTTATTGGCAAGAAGTAAAAAAAGAAATAGAACTATTATGATAGTACAAACGATACACGAAATACTTAATCCTTTTGATGTAGAGACACCATTAGGTTATGGAGTGGCAATATTTATGATTGCAGGTTCTATACATTCTAATCCTCAGTTTATTGTTAAACTATATGAAACAGGAGAAGTAAGAACTATAGATCAAAACGATATTAAGATATACGGAAACCCAACAGCAGGAGAAACTTTAAAACCTAAATAATATGACAGCAATGAATGAAATGCTCCAATGGGTAAGAGCAACATTACCTATGGATTTAGATTGGCCAAGAATGATTGAAGATAAAATTGAATCATTGCTTGAAAAAGAGAAACAACAGATAATAGATAAACAAATAGAGCTGTATAATCAATTAAATACATTAGGCTTATTATTACCCAATTCAGTTGGTTTTGATTTAGAACAATTAAAAAACAATTTATGAAAGAAATAACCTACAAAAAAAAGGAAATAGAAGTCACTAACCCATACAATAAAGAACAAAAAGAATTCGTTATTGTTGAGTATAAAGAAGAAAGAAATCCAATAGTATGGAATTTTGGTGACATAGCAATTGAACCTAATGTAGAAATATGTAGTTGGAGTTTATTAGATGAAGATCCTCCTACCTGGATGACAGATGAATTAGTTGAAGTAACATTTTATGACCAAAAAATAAATTAATGAAAAAAGTATTCGATGATCCTGCCATGCAAGAAAGATTTGAAAAAGCATTGGCCTTGTATGAGACTGTAAGATTAGTAATAGCTACTAAGGTAGATATGTCTAACCCAACAGAAGTAATTAATCAATTATCAGCTATTCAAGGAGTACAAGCTAGCGCATCTCAAGCTAAAGCAATGTTCACATATCTTACTGATAAGTTTACTGCTAGAAAACTTTCTATGCTAGACATGGAATCAAAAGGGGCTATGGAAAAGAAAGCCATCCTTAACTCAGAGGTTGGAGATGTTAGCTTTTGGAATGAAGTATCAGAGCTGAATCTAAAACAGATGTCATACCAAATAGAAATCCTTAGATCAGCTTTAAGTTATTTAAAATCAGAAATGCAAAATCTTAATAATTAAAAACAACACAAAATGGAAAAAGAAAAGAAAATCTTCTGCGGAAGTGGTAAAAAACAAAATGAAACTTGGTTTAAAGCTAGTTTAAACTTTGATGAAATTTCAAAGCATGTAGAAGAGTACATGGGTAAGAAGTATGTAAAGATTAATATCAACATTACAGAACCTGATAAGTATGGTAAGACAGTTTCACTTACCATTGATACATGGAAACCTACAGAGAAGGCAAGTAATCAACCTACTAACAGACCTGCTGTAAATGCGCCTGACATATCAAATTTACCTTTTTAGAATCATTAAGGCATCCTCTTCGGAGGGTGCTTTTAAATTTACATTATGAAAATATTAACAAGAATATTATTATTCCCATTTGTTGCTTCACTTTATCTTATATTTCATATGATTAATTATTTTAAAGCGATGTGGTTATTCCTTAAATACGGAGGTACATTAGAAATAAATGACAAACTATGAAAAAATTTCCATGCTCAGGATGTGGCGGATGCTGTAAAAGAGTCAACAAGCTAGCAGCAGATTACGAAGGATTGAAAATACCCATCTTCGATAAAGACAGTATCTTTTATTTCCCATATAAATGGGATGAAACCGGTAAATGTGAGATGCTGATAGATGACAAATGTTCTGTCTACAATAACCGACCTAATATCTGTAGCGTAGAGAAAATGCGTAAGCTATTAGGAGAGCCTAAGAAACAGTTCTATAAGCAAAACATAGCCTCTTGTAATCAAATAATGGATGAAGATAACATACCTTTGTCCTTCAGAATAAAACCATGATTGAAGTAATATACTCTATAGACTGCCACTACCCATCAGCCCCTAGTAAAGTTGACGGTAGCGAACTACCAAAGAAGAAACAAAAGTTTAAACGGATAGAAATACCTGAATCGTTTTACGAAGTAGAATTTGATAACGAAGGCCAACCTATATATTCTCCTGAACAAATAGAATTTATTAAAGTAGAATGGAATAGAATAAACGAAGGATACTACTTTATGAATAACGGTATCCCTACATTTATAACAGGAGACCATTATTATTACCTTAACTATTGGACATTAGAATCAGGAGTTACTCCACAATATAGAGATGCTGATAGAAAATGGTTTCTCTTCTATAACGAATGTAAAAACGATAAAGATATCCTAGGAATTGTTAGGGTAAAAAAACGTAGGGAAGGTGCTACTTCTCAGTCATCTTGTATACTTACAAAATATGCTACAACAAATGAAAACACTCGTTGCGGTATTATATCAAAGACTGGTCGAGATGCTGAAGATTTATTTCAGAATATGGTGGTCTATGGATTTAGGACATTACCAATATTTATTCAGCCCAGGACAGATGGTACGGAAGATCCTAAAAAGAAAATGATTTTTGTAAAGCAATCTAAAAAGAAAAAATCTAACACCACACTATACAATAGAAGAGAAGGACTTAACTCACTCATAGAATGGAGAAACACAGCCTTAAACTCTTTTGACTCAGGAAGATGGAGTATCCTTCTAATAGATGAGGCCTCTAAATTCCCAACAGAAGTTCCTATCCAAGACTATTGGAACATAGCTAAAAAGACTTTAACAGAAGGATCTCTTAAAGTAGGATTTGGATTAATGGTATCTACAGTTAATCCACCTAATAACGGAGGACAAGAGTTTAAAAATATATGGGATGAGTCAGACCAAGCAAGGCATGGTAGAGCCACTCCTTCTAGACTTGTACGGTACTTTTGTCCTGCTGATGAAGGTTATGCAGGATTCATTGATGAGTACGGATATAGTATGAAAGAAGAAGCTAGGGAGCATATCCTAAAAGAAAGGTCTATGTCTAAGCAAGACCAAGATATCAGAGACTATCCCCTCAGCGAAATAGAAGCCTTTAAATTTAATGACGTTGACTGTCACTTTAATCTTGACAATATAGAGGCTCAAGAAACATTCTTAAAGAACAATAACATCCCTATAAGAAGAGGAAAACTTTACATTGATGGAAACGATAAAGTACAATTCTCTGATGATAGTAGTGGTAATTGGTGGTTTTATAAATTTCCAAAAAAGCCAAATAATTTTTTTATTAAAAATAACATAGTCTATCCAGCTTCATCTGCTGAGTATGGAATTGGTTGTGATCCGTTTAGGCATAGTATGATATCAGGTACAGGTTCAATGGCATCAGCTTTTGTAGGGGAGAAACTAGACCTTACTAACGTAGATGATACAGGACTTCCTATTGCTCATTATTATGGTAGGCCTAAAATGAAGACCATGCTTTGGAAAGAAATGCTAATGGGGGCTTTGTACTTTGGTACTCCTGTTACAATAGAGTCAGATGCTGGTGATGACTATTATGATTATTTCAAAACAAATAACGAGCTGAAACTTAACTGTCTTCCTTTATTGGGTAAGAAGCCTGATGCAGTTATTGACTCCAATAGAAAAGCTAAGACTAACTATAACATTCGTGGTGTAAGTTCAGGTGATGCTTTTGCTTTAGGAAAACAACTTGAGTATTGTATTAACTACATAGAGCATCATTGCCACAAAATATACTTCCCTAACTTATTAGAGGAGCTGAAGAGATATCGTCATGACCAACGGACTGAATATGATACGAGTGTATCGTTTATGATAATGCTACTGACTCTGACCGGCCAAAACAAAGCCAATACAGTTACTAAAAGAACTAACCCATTATTAGAGACGTTTACTATTTCTAATTTTGAATAAAAAAACCCCGAATGTAGAAACATCCAGGGTAAACCAAAACACATGAAAACTTAAATCTTTTTACTTCTCTCGTATTCGTATAAAGCCATACCTAATTTTTCTACAAAAATCTCATCCCATTTTAACCTATCCTTTCCCATAGAGTCTAATAACATATGAGCTAATTCATGGTAATAGGTTTTATTTATCTCGCTTATCTTTAGACGTTTATTTTTATTTACTGTACATAAAGTTATAACTTTCTCTGTAAAATCAGCCAAACCTAATGCTCTATGTTCTGCGCAATATTCATTATCAAACTCAATAATTATTCGTGAGCCTCCTAATTTAAATTCTGACGGTATGATAATTTTATTTGCCATCTATCTCTCGTATAGCTGCTTTTAAATATAAAGATTTATCGAGGCTTTCCTCGTATGCGTGTTGTAACCAATCTCTTAAAGTAAGGTCTTCCCTGTCTATAGTAGTTCCATACTTTTTTAAACCAAGATTCTCTCGGTCAATCATATCTTTTATTACTTCATCTAATGTGTTACTCATCTCAGAAAATATTTGTTAAACGTAATTATATTCGGATAAATATTTCCAAATAAATCCATTACTAGTTTTTAATTTGCCTCTCATACAAGAATTTATATTGGAAATATTTAATCCTAAAGTTCTTTTAACATCCATTAAACAATTCCATTTAGCTACAAAGGTATTATCTATATTTAATTGAACTAAAGGTATACTTCGTTTATTGTCTTTTGAAAAAACACCTTTCATTGCAGATATCCTCCCTAGTCTTCCTTTCTTTTTATTAACTTCATCAGAATGTTTTTTGCCAATATGTGACCTACTTATTTTATCTTTACTTTCTTGAGTATGTTTTCTGTTTAACCAAGTTTTATTTCCTTTTGATGCTTCAGACATTTTTAACAATGTTTCTTTTGAAACTTTGCCACTTTTATCTGTTGTCTTAGTTAAATTACAATTTAAACCACCATCTAAAACATTATAAAAATCTTGATAATACCTTTCTCTAATATTTAATTCAGTCAATTCACATTCTTCCAATATTGAAAATAAATGATTATCAACACCATATTTTATAAAAGACCTATACAATATAGTTTGTTTTTGGTTTTTTACATACATTCTTTTATAACTATTAAATCTATTATTTATATTTACAGACTGTCCTATATATACTCTTCCTAACGGATTAGTAATAATGTATATGCCGCATATTTTAGATTTCATAATTTATAAAAAAAATAGAGACACCGCTACTGTTATATTAAAAATATTTGTCAAACGTGCAATTTGCCCATGTTCCTTATGCATAATGAATCCTTCGATTGCTTTTGGTGCGTGCTGATAACCGTTACGATGATGCCATCCATCAGTTCCACTTGCCGACCGTAAGCTTTCTACACAAACACTTCCATAGTCTTTACTATTCTTATGGTGGATGTGATGGGTAAAGAAATACCTATGCTTACTCTCGGACCAACCTTGTGCTGATTCTTGAGCCATCAATAAAGGTAAGTCTTGAACCTTAGCCCCATCTCCATGAGTAGTACCTATTAAATTAGAATAGTATTGAAAATATTTTCTATGTGCCGGTGTTACGTTAAATGTAACATTATCACACTTACTAAACCAACTAAAAAGAGTATCAGCTAAAAAGAATCCATTGGTATAATCGTGGTTAGACGGATCATACTGTACATGGACTGGAGCTATCTGCATAAGTGTTTCAATAACCTCTACGTATATTTGCTTAGCTATTGTAAATGCATCATACCACATTAAACAACTGTCTTGATAAGTTCCTGCTGTGGTTGTACTTCTTGGGGTATCTACATGAAGGATATCGTTACCAATAATCAAAAGAATCTTATCTATATCAAATCCTTTTGCTTTATTTAGAATACCATTTACCCCTTCTCTTATTCTTTGAACAGCTATTTGGTCGTTATATTCTTCTCCTGTCTCTACAGCCTTGCATAGTTTACCTATATGGATGTCGGCAGGATCTATGACAAGTAAGTGACTGTCTTTGTTTTTCTCGTAAATGATTTCAGGGTACTGAGGAGCATATTGTTTCATCTCTTCAATAACCTCGTCTCTTACGTCTAAATAATTCTTGTCTTTATTTTTAACAAACATTGAAATATGTTTGCTCTTGTGCCAGTAGTGTTTGACATCTGTAATAGGAATTCCATTTTCTTCACAATCTTTTAGAAGTGCCTTATGGTTACTTCTAATTTCTTTAATAAGCTCAAACTCGTCTAAGCTTAATCTTGATCTGAATTGTTTTGGCATTATTTATGGTTTTTTGTTAAAAAGATTCCATTCTGCTTGTCTCCTTTTTGTTAGTCCTGGTAATATTTTACCCCCACCTTTATTCCATTTTAAAAATTCATCCTTTATTGTTGGGTCGCTTGGATTGATTAATAGTTTCTTTAATAAGGTTGACTTACCTAATGCGCCAATCCCAATATTATATGCAAAACAAACTAATGAATCAAACTGATTCTGTGTAACAATTTTCTTGCCAAGTAATTTTAAAACACCTGATGCTTTATCGTTTACTTCTCTTTCTAAAAGAAAATCAGCCCTCTCTTGACTAATTTTATCACCTAGTTTAAAAGGTTTTCTATTTTGATCTAACGTACTGCCCCAACCTATTGTAATTGGTAAACTACCGGTTCCTGGATCTACATAGGCTGATAACTTACATCCCTCAAATAATTTTATTAAATCATAACATCCTTTTGATGGAGTCATATATCTAATATTTTAATAAGTTTAATTAAATAAGGTATAGAAAACCCTATTAATAATGCAATTAGCCAATAAATAACTTTATTCTTCCTACCTACTTTACTAGTTAAGTCATCATTTGACTTCTGAATTGAAGTAGTAACTTTTGTAAGTGAATCTAGCCTAGCATTTAATATAGTCAACTTAGCTGTAGACTCAAGGAATTTTGTAACATAAACAGTCTTGTACTGTAATTTTACCTTTTTAAGTACAGAATTAAGTACAGTATCATGTACAGATATAGTATCACGCACAGGACAATCTATTAATAAGGTAGTATCGTAGTTAGATACGGATATATTCGTATCAATACGGATAACATCGCATGGGAATGAATCCTGGGCGATTTTAGCCACTATCTGAGGATAATTAGCTAATGCCTTGTTTACGTCTTTAGTAGCCTTAAATTGGCTATAGCAGCCCCCTAATAAGAGAACTGCTATTAGACCTTTATAAACCTTTAACATCATGATCCTTTGAGTACAATCCTAAAAGAACCACACCAATAGCAGCTACTAATTGTAAACCGCTTTTGCCTGTGAAAGCACCTGCATTATATGCCTCTAATAAAGCATCAACTATAAAAGGTACACCTGCCAATAATCCGGCAATACTTGTCTTAAAGTTTTTCATTTTTATCATTTTTTAAAAGTTTAAAAAGTGTGTAAGCTATTGATAATACTAATAACGTTATGCGTAGATAAGTTTCTACATTCGATAATGATACCGAAAGCGCAAAAGCATTTAAAACATATATTTTAGAATCGTGCCAGTTCATTAGTCTTGTTTTATAAAGCGTGGATATTGACTTAATATTGTAGAGTCTATAGGATGATTTGAAACACCCCAAATTGCAACTACTGAAGCCGGAATATAGCAATTAAAATCAGCTAACTGATTGTTATTTTTACCTCTTAATGTTACATAGGTATTGCACCCCTCTCCGTTGCTTGATAGGTTGTTAGCAGTCCAACTTAATGACCAAGCAGATTCTCCTTGATAGTTCACGATTACTGGTTTAATTAATATACCACCCTTTTGATAATAGATAGTATCTTTTCCGATTATTGCAGTATCGGAATTGTTTCTAAACATTTGCGCTTTCGTTGACAAACTAGCCAATATTAAAGCTGATAGGATTATTTTTTTCATATTATTTCTTTTTAGGTGTTTCTATTTCTTTAGGCTTAATTGCTATTAATTCGTAATGGCTAAGTGCTTCTAAAATATAATCACTTGCTGCTTTTGAATCTAATTGCTTTTGAATAATTGCAATGATTGCTTTAAATCGGCTTGTATCCATCTTTATAATTAAAGTATCAGATACTTGACTAAATGCTGCTGACATACTTAATGCCAATGCTAGGGTTGTTAATGTTTTTTTCATTATTTGATTTATTTGTTTTCTAATGTTTCTATTCTTTTAATTAATGCTTCGTTCTTAGCTGATAATTCTTGTATTGCTTTTACTAATACTGATGTTAAATTTCCATAAGATATACCCTTCATTCCTTTGTTATCACTTTCAACTAATTCAGGTATTATTTTTTCCACCTCTTGCGCTATAAAACCAACTTGCTCTAAGTCGTTTGATTTCATTTTATAGTTTAAAGGGTTTAACTTTAAAATATCTGATAATCCATACTTAATAGAAATAACATCCTTTTTAATCGAACTATCAGAAGCGTTAGTCCAAGCACCTGCTGAATTTAAATATCCTTGATTTGTTCCATTATAAAAATAAAAATTGCCATCAGTTGAAGCATATATAGTTCTATAATACGCATTGTTACTTGGAGACATAATTCTAACTCCTCCATTACTTACTAATTTATCACCTACATCTGTAGTAGTTCCTATTAATAAATTGCCCCCACTTGTAATACGCATTCTTTCAGAACCGTTAGTATAAAATGTTTGGAAATAACCATTACCTGTCTCTCCTGTTGCTAATTTATATTCACCTGTTGCATAATTAATAGTTAAACTTCCTTTTGTATTATATCCAGTAGGTTTAAAAATTATACCGCCTTCACTTGCAACTGAGATATCATCAATTCTTATATAAGGATTTGAACTTGAAGCTATATGTAATTTTTCACTTGGACTTGTAGTTCCTATTCCTACATTGCCATTATTTTTTATTACTAAAGCATCCCCTACAGAATAGGTATTAAAATTATAATCTACAGAAGTAGAAGTTCCATTAATAACTAATGTTCCATCTCCTCCTGCTGCA
>Ga0222712_10006157_pt1 | contig 11898 bp, 4 predicted proteins | sample C33_657DmetaG_FD_165043 | JGI IMG/M metagenome (GOLD analysis project Ga0222712, IMG submission 165043) | Estuarine water microbial communities from San Francisco Bay, California, United States - C33_657D | ecosystem: Environmental > Aquatic > Marine > Unclassified | place: USA: California... | reverse complement strand
TAATAACGGAGACGAAGTAATGGTGCATAAATTAGCTGAGCAAGCCTTATATAGTTATGTTAAGTACGCTATCTTAAATAATAAGTATGGTGTTCAAGAATACATAATCAATAGAGCTAAGAAAGACTACTATAGAGACCTACAAAATGCTAATATTAGAATGTTAGATTTAAGAGGTGGTGAATTATTCATATTATTTAATGGTAGAAAAAAATGGCTAAAATAAAAAATAATTTTCTCAAGGCAACGGTTAATAAAGATTTTGATGAAAGATTGACACCGAATGGTCAGATGACTGATGCAGAGAATGTAATGGTTATTTCTGAGGATAATGGTGGTGTTGGTGTATTAAAAAATGTAAAGGGTAATCTAAAAGTTACATCTTTAAATATAGCTAATTCTGAAACAATTGGGAGTATAGAGGATGATGCAAAGAATAGAGCATTTTACTTTGTAACATCTCCTTCTTACGATTATGTTATTCAATACAATATAATTGATAATACCACAGAGATAGTACTTCAATCAACTCACGGAACAGGTGTCTTAAAGTTTGACAAGGAATATCGCATATCGCACTCTGACATATTTACAAGTGTAGAGGGAGATGATTTACTATCTTGGACTGATGGTTTAAATCCTCCAAGAATAATCAATATAGAGAGAGCTAAGACTTATGGTATTGATGGTTTTTCAGAAGATGAAGTATCTGTAATGAAACCTTCTCCTATTTTTGCTCCAAGTGTAACTCAAGTTCAATCTACAAATGTTGACTTTGCAGGATTCCTTAGAGATAAATTCTTATCATTTGCTTATAGATACAGATATAAAGATGGATATTATTCTTCGTTTTCATCGTGGAGTCCTTACGCCTTTACTCCAGGTAGCTTTAATGTTGATTTAGATACGTCAACTAATTTAGCTATGGAGAACATATCCAAGTCTTATCAAATATCATTTAATACAGGACCAAGAGAAGTAGAGGAAGTAGAGTTAGTATTTAAGATATCTAATAGTAATAATGTTTATTCTATTATTAAGTTAAATAAAGCAGATGAAGTATGGGCTGATAATTTCAACAAATCATACTTATTTGAAAATTATAAGGTTTACAACGTATTATCTGAGAATGAATTTTTTAGAAGTTTTGATAACGTACCATTAAGTGCTTATGCTCAAGCTAGGATAGGTAATAGATTGGTTTACGGAAACTTTGTTGAAGGTAGAGATATAGATTCTAAAATAGACTTTTCAGTTGATTATGATAGTCAAACTATCAATACGTTAGATATAGAGGATGTTGGAAGTTACGAAGCTCCTTATGAAGTACCATCTCTTGTAGATATATGGGGCGTTTCAGATGATGCTATTGTAATAAATAGTGGCTTAGGAATTTCTATTGACTATACAACCAATATAGCTACGCTATCTAATCCAGAAACATATCCTGTATATATAAGAATATATTATAATGTAAATAAAGAACCTACATATTCAGAATCTTCTTTTAATGTTAATTTTGTTTTTGAAAGCGGAACTGTCGTAAGGGTAGTTCCTAGTGGTAATATTGACTATGATATTCCAATGGTAGGAAGTTCAACTTTAACTCCAGGAAGTAATTTTGAAATTCTGCCAGGAGAATCAAAAACGGTTTCCTTTACATCAGATTCTGACAACCCTTCATTATTCAAGTCTGAAATATTGTTTAGATTAGTAAAAGGAGATGGTTTCACTTATTCTCAAAAAGGTTTTGATACGGATGGGTATTATCAATTATTCTCTAATGACGATAATCTAATAAATAAGAAATCTTTAGATATTGATTTTACAAATATACCAGTTATAGATGGTACACAAATATTATTTGAATTTGATATAAGAAGTTATTTTTCTCCAAATGATTTGTTGCCACCTATAGATAATCCTAATTTATATACGTTTCCATATACTGTAGTTGGAACTTACTTAACTAAAGAGGATTTTATAACAAACTCTAACTTTATATCTCAACTTGAAACATTCTTTTCAGCACAATTAGCAGATGCTGATTCAAACATACCTGGAGCTATCAATGTTGTGGTAGATCCATTATTAACGAGTTTTGACCCTATTACAAACGTATTAAACTTGATAATACCAAATAGAACATTAGATGTAGAAGAAACTGGAAGTGGTGATTTAGAAGAGAAGATAGATTATGTTTTTTGTGAAGGTGTATTAATATCATATTCTTTAGGTACACTATTTACAAGTATGCACTCTTCAAGAGACTACGAGGTTGGTATGGTGTTCTTAGACGATAAAGGAAGAAAGACAACTGTAATAGATTCAAAAAATAACAGCGTATATGTTGAAGCTATTGATTCTGTAACTCAGAACGTATTAAAAGTAACGACTAATGGAACTCCTCCTAGTTGGGCTAAGTATTATAAATTTGCTGTAAAGTATAATAGAGGAAAATACGAGACTATATTTACAAAGAAAGTTTACAATGTAGATTTATTTTCTTACTTAGAACTTGTTGGGGATAATAAGAATAAAGTAAAAGATGGTGATTACCTTGTTGTTAAGAGCGATTTAAACGGAACATTAGGTAACTATGTAAAAGTAAAGGTATTGGAGGCTAAGTTTTATGATAAAGACGAAATAGTAGAAGGTTCAGACAGTGGATTTTTCTTTAAGGTAAAGGCTGGTAATTTTGATTTAAGAGTTTCAGAGGATGATTTTTTAGAGTTTTTACAGACAGCTAGAGAAGATTATTTATATCCTTATTATATTGAATCAGCAAAAATAGAACTTCCTATTGGAACTCCATTGGCTTTCACAGCTGGAAACATAGTTAAAATTGTAGCTTACTCTAACCGATTCAGAGGGGATAGGCAATTCTATAATAATATAGACCAAGAATACTTACTTACAAGAGATTACGCTGACTTTAGAGCTGTGTTTGAAGATATAATTGAACCGTCAAATGCTTATCAGAAATTTGCAGTTGAAGGAGATGTCAAGATGGATTACAAATGGATTCCAGATCCTGCTGGTAGAACTCAAATATCATTTAGACCAAGGACAAGTAGAGACGGCAAAAGAAACATAAGAACAAGAACAAATATATATGTTACTCGATCTAGTATACCTGTATTTGAAACAATACCATTAGATAGTGACAACAATGTTTATATAGAAACTCCTAAAACTTATGTAATAAATAATGGTCAGTATCAATTCACAACTCACACGTTAAATGATGTGTTTAATTGCTATTGTTTTGGTAATGGCGTTGAAAGTATATCTGTTAGAGATGAGATGACTACAAACTTCTTAAATTTAGATTACGCTGTAAATGCAGTAAGTGAAGATATATATAGACAAGTAAATAGATATGCTGATTTGACATATTCTGGTGTTTATCAGGAAAGTACTGGAGTTAATAAACTTAATGAATTCAATTTATCTTTAGCTAATTATAAGGATGATTTAGTTAAGAAATACGGAAGTATTATAAGACTTGATTCAGACCAAACTGATTTACTTGTAATTCAAGAAGATAAATGGAGTAAAGTATTGTATGGTAAGGATTTATTATACAACACAGACGCAACGACCAATCTATCAAGAATTGAAGATGTATTAGGTCAACAAGTATTATACGCTGGAGAATATGGAATATCATCACACCCTGAATCTTATGATGACTACGGAACAAACGCTTTCTGTACTGATGATAAGAGAGGTGTTGTATTAGGTATGAATAATTCTAATGGTCTTAGCGAGATAAGTAATTCAGGAATGAGGGATTACTTTAAAACCCTATTTAGAGATAATGAAATTGTAAATGTAATTGGTCAGTATGATGCATTCTTTGATATATACATTGTGAATATCAAGTACAAGATTAAGGGGAAAGACTATACGTCTTTACCAGTTAAGTATGATTATGTTACTTGGTCTTATTCTCCAGAGGTAAATGGATTTTTAGGCAGACAATCGTTTGACCCTGATAGTATGTTGAGAGTAAATAATGAATTCTTATCATTCAAAGGAGCAGATGTTTACAAGCACAATGTAGGGTCTTATAACAACTTTTACGGAGCATTAGGCGAGTCTACATTTGCATTTAACTTTAATGAAGAGCCTTCAACAAGAAAGATATTTAAGAATATATCCATAGAGGGTAATTCTGCTTGGTATGTAGAAATGAATACAGATATGCAAAGTGGATATATACCTTATGCAAACTTTATAAATAAAGAAGGTGTCTATTACTCTTATATTAGGGGAGGTGATTCGCTAGATCTAAGTACCATATCTGTAACTGGATTGGGTATAGTTCAAAATATAGTTGGAAACGATTACTTTTTAAGTGAAGTTCCAAGTATAGTTAGCGTAGGTGATAAAATTTACATTACAAATGGTAGTTTATTTGGTACAGTATCAGCAATAGGATCTGACTACATAAGTATAACGCCTGAGTCGTTCATTACGTTTACGGTAAATATAGGAGACTTCATATTATCAGCTAAATCAAGTTCAATTGAGACATCTGGTATTAGAGGGTATTATATGAATACACGATTTAATTTACAAACTACAGGTTACGCTGAGGTGTACGCTATAAATTCAGAAGTAGCAAAATCTTTTGAATAAATACTTTATCTTTGCAATATGGATATAAGAATTGCTGAACATACTGATTATAAAATGCTAACAGAATGGTGGGGTTTTTGGAGATTTCCAGCCCCATCAATTAAGGCATTACCACAATATGATTTAGGTAAATTCAATGGAGTTATAGTTTCAGAAGGTGGTAAGGATTTAGCTTGCGGTTTTATGTATACCACTAATTCTAATATGGTGTGGATAGAGTTTATGGTTACAAACCCTAAGACTACATCTGAAGAAAGAAATAAGGCTATTTTAAGCGTGTTAGATGAACTATCTTTCTCAGCTAAAGAACTAGGCTATTCAATTGCATTTTCGTCTATTAAGAACGAGAATTTAATTAACAAATATATAGAGAACGGATTCTCTATAGGAACAAGAGGAACAACTGAATTAATAAAAATACTATAAAAAATATATAAGATGGCCGCAGCTACGAGTATTGCAATGGCAGGAGTAGGACTTTTAGGTTCTGGATACCAAGCTATAAAGGGAGCAAAAGATGCGAAAGACGCAAAAAATGCCCTAGATAATTATCAAAGACAAGAGTTTAATAATATTGCAGAGGGTATGCAAGTTTCTACTTTAGGAGCAGACCTACAAAGAGAGGAGCAAGCAAGGTTAGCTGCGACACAAGTTGGTGCTTTACAAGGCGCTGGTGTTAGAGGTGTACTTGGTGGTCTTGGTAGAGTTGAGGCAGGAAATCAAGCTATGAATAGAGGAATAGCCGCAGCACTAGATGAGCAACAAAAACAGATAGACCAAATGTACGCTCAAGATGAAGCTAACATTAGAAATATGCAAGAGCAAAGAGAAATGCAAGATATATCGGGATTGTCTTCACAATACAATGCTGGTAATCAACAGATGTGGCAAGGTATTGGAGGAATAGCTCAAACAGGTATTTCTGGACTTGGGGCTTTAGGAAAATATAATGAAGAAAAAGGAGAAATAGATCCTCTAACTGGAAAACCAAAAGTTAAATAATTATGGCAGTAGTAGGTAATGTAGGAACATACGCTCAAGTACAACCGATTCAAGGTCCTGACTTTGGAGGAATGGTTAAGGCTGAATTTGATAAACTTGATGCAGAAAAAAAGGCTAAGGCGGCAGCTAAAGCTAAGGCTGATAAAGAAAAACAAGATGCCTTGAATAAGCTATCTCTTCCGGAACAAGAAATGCTTAATATTAATGGTCTTCAGGACCAAAGATACGATTGGTATAAAACAAAAGTTCCTTTGTTTGCAGAATTAAAAGCGGCTGGAGACTACAATGGAATGCAAAGGCTAATAAACTCGTTAGAAAGTGAAGCTAACGCTGTAAAACAAACTAACGATAAATTAAATAAAATATTTGCAAATAGGGGTATTTATGATGATTTCTATTTAAGGAGAGCAGAAGACTTAGTTGATAATATAGATAAGGCTAATGTAGATATAGTTGATAAAGGAGATGGAGAGCTTAGGTATAATATATATAAAGATGCAGCTAAAACAGAATTAATGTATGAGGCTATAACTCCATACGAGTATGTAACAAAGTTAGAAGTTCCATTAAAATTTAATTCAAATCAAGAGGCTGATGATTTTGCAGATACATTTAGACTTGATGAAATTGAAAAAGAAATTAATACAAAGAGTACATTAGGAACTATAAAAAAAGAGGATTTATTAGACAATAAAAGAGTTTTAGATAGAATAGATGTTAAGGTTAATGAATTTATTAATGATAACAGAGCTATGGCTCACTTCGGCAAAACAATAGATAAGTTTGAAACAAGAGCTAATGCCTTTAGTGAAGATGAAAAAAAAGAAGCAAAAGAATACTTCTCTAAATTACTAAAAGACGCATACGAAAGAAAAATTGATCAGTCTATATCTCAAAAAAGAAGTGGCGGAGTCGGAGGTAGTAAAGATGGTCTTACTGTAGGAACACCTACATTGTGGGAAAGTAGTAGTATTACTACTGAGAAGCCAGGAAGTACTCCAGGTAGAACAAGTGTTAGTACAGTGCCTATAACTCCTGGCAAAGCCAAGTCTTTAACTATAAGCAGTCCGACAGGTAAAACATTATTGGTAAATAGTATGCCTCTTGATAGGGTTTTATATGATTCTGCTACAAATAAAATGTATATAGGAATTGCATTTAACGAGTCTTCTCGTCAAGGAGTTGGTAATGAAGGAAGTAGTGCTGGTGAAGGAGTTTCTAATAAAACCACAAAATGGTATCCTCAAGATAGTACTGAATTTAATGCGTTTAAAACGGTATACAACTCTGCGTTTGGAACGAAATTACAGACAATAGAGGACTTCAAGAAAGCGCTATTCGTAGATAGAGGTTTATAAAATAATAAAAAAAAGATAAAATTAAATATATGTCAAAGCTTGATACAAATTTTGTAAAACAATTATATTCTAGCAAAGGTGTTGAATTAACTCCTGAGAAGTTGCAGTATATCTCTGAGAACTATGCTTCAAATGAAGAATTAGAATCTTCCTTTAATATGAAGTATGCTGAACCTCAAGAGCCTAAAACAGACCCTGAAAAAAAAAATCAAAACTCGACTACCACTTCAACAAAAACTCCTTCGGTTTCTCCTACACAACAACGAGAAAGAAAACCTACATCGGTTGGAGGAAAACCTATTCAAACTGTGGCTTCGGCATCTTCTGCTGGGAAAAGTGAAGAGAAAAAGTCTTTTGAAGACACAAAAGTAATATATATAAATAAAGACTCAAGGAGGGGAGAAGTTGATGATATGTCGACTCCTCCTCCTGCTGGTTATAGATATGAGGTTGTTCAAAACTCTGCTCAATTAAAGAAGTGGAAAGAACAAAAAACTAAGATAAAAGAAGAATCACTTTTTGGAGAGCCTGTTCAATCTTTTCAAGAACAGAAAGCTAAAGAGTTTGAAGGTACAAAGAAAAAGGAAGAAGCAAAGAAACAATCTGATTTAAAATCAATGCCTGTATTAGGTCAAGACGTTAAGTTAAATGTACCTAAAGCTGATTTGAATACCACAGATATGAGTGGTGTTAAGAAAGCTGAATTAAAACCTATTGCTAAAACAGAGCAAGTTTCGAAAAATCAAATAGTAAATGTTGCTTACGACTCTGCTGTAAATAATTTAGACACATCTTTATCTGAGCAAAAATATCAAGACGAAGTAAATGAAAAGCAATTTACCGATGGAATAAAACAAGGTTTAATTAATGTATATAATGATGTTATAGCAAATCCTTTATCATCTATAACTAATTTAGACTTAGCTATAAAGAAAAGCAAACCATTAGATGACCAATACAAGGAGATAGCTAAAATTGAACAAAAAGAAAAAGTTTCGTATAGCCCTGAGTTAAAAGCTAAAATGGCTAAAGATATGTTTATCGAAGAAGAGAACAAAAAACAAATGTACACTCTTATTGATAAAGCATTGCCTTCTGGATACGATAGAGAGGGTATATGGAAAGAATTAAAACTACAATCAATTAAAAGCAACGACCAACTAAGAAGTACTATTGCTAGTGCCGAAGTATTTAAGGGTAAAATAAATCAGTTTAATGATTTCTTTAAAGAAAATTACAAAGACCTTGATGAAATAGAAGGTGGCAATGAAGATAAAGGAAACAAGTATGTATTCGAAATAGGTGGTAAAAAAATAACTTTATCAGAAAGTAAATACCAAGAATATGAAAAACTAAGGCAAGAAGCTATAGATGCTAAATCTAAGTTAGAGTCTATGTCATTAGATATAGATAAAATTTACAATAAAGCATCAAAAGATGATGAGCTTTTAGATTTATTTAAGTATAACTACAATGACTTTCAATCAACTAAAGACAGAGTATTAGGAGGTGTTGGAGAAATAATAGGTGGTGGATTAAAATTACTTGGAGAAGGTTCTAACTATATAGAGGATAAAATTGGTTTTGCTCCAGGATTAGCATTAATTCCAAATGTTTCAGATAAAGCGGTAGAAGCAGGAAATGCTTTATTAGATATATCTCAAAAAGAAAAAGAGCAATACCTTAGATATAACGCTTCTGATTTAACTTGGGATAATTTACCTTCTTTTGGTTTACAATTATTCTCAGAACAGCTTCCTGTTTTCTTAAGTATTGGTTTAGCAGGTCCTGGTGGATTAGCTGCTGTATCGGCAGGAAGTGGTGGTAGACAATTTAGAGACTTAGAGATAGAGGAACAAAATAATCCTTTCGTTAGATATTCTCAAGGTCAAAAACTAACGTCTGCATTTTTATATGGAGGGGCTGAATATGCTGGAGAATTCTTTGGAACAAGAGTTTTACTTAAGGGATTCGGAAACACAATTAGAAATGCATCTCTTCAAAACAGAAGATTGTTTTATGATGGAATGATTAAATCAACAATTAAATCTTTACCAAAAGTAGCTACAGGTGCTGGTGTAGAAGGGGGTTCTGAACTCGCTACTGGACTTATGCAAATAGGAACAGATTTAGGCGTTTTAGGAAAAGATATGAAATCTAAAGAAGCATTTGAAAGGCTATACGAGCAAGGGTTCTCTGGCGCTTTTATGGGAGGAGGAATGGCTGTTGCTGCCAATAATATGCAAGCTGTTGCTGCTCAAGCTAAAGTATTTTCATCAAGAAAAGATATGATGCAAGTTGGTAAGCTTTTAAATGAAATAGACGCTTTAAATCAAGAGTTAAATAACAATCCTTTACTGAACGAAGAAGATAAAGCTATTATATATAAGGATATGAATTCAAAGACCAACGAGGCTTTTGGTATTGTATCTAAAAATTCAGGTAGAGAAAGTGATTTCTCAATATCAGAGAAGGCGGAACTTCTTAGTATAAATGCAAATCAAATAGAATTAAAAGAGGAGTATGATAAGATAAATTCTTCTAACATAAACGATAAATTAAAGAAGCAAAAAATAGAAGATCTAAATAAAAAGTTTAATGCTTTAGAGGGAAAAAGAAATGACATATTAAATAAAACATATAACGCATTTAATTACCTTCCTGAAGAAGAGCAAACTAAACTTAAATTAGAAGCAGCAGAAGTTATAATACAAGAGCAAGTAGACAATGGTATTGAAAAAGATAAAATACAAGAGCCTAATGCAGAAGTAATTAATAATAAAGCTAAAGAATTATATAACCAAAAAACACAAGAAGATGCAAAAAGAAAGCAAACTGATGGGAAAATCACCAGTGAAGAAAAGCCTACAACCACAGCCGAAGAACAAACCGTTAGCACAGCACAGCAAGTCGATGCAGGGGTGCAAACACAAGAAGAAGTAGTAACACCTAAAACACAAGAAGATGCCGTTCAAAAGCAAATCACAGATGAAGGCGTGCTACAGCCAGAACAATCCGAAATGGGATTGCAAGAAATGGAGCAAAGAGACGCCAAACAAGAAGTCGTTACCGAACAAGGTGAAGAAGAAAAAGTAAAACTACAAGAAGAAGTTAAGAAAGCCTCAGATAGATTATCTAAAGCATACGATGCATACAAAAATGTTGGTATTGTATTTGACCCTGAAGGTAATTGGAAGAAAGATAAAGAGCTTGTTTCGTCTTTAGTTGACTTTGCTGTATCTAATATTAAATTTGGGGCTTACAATGCCAAAGTATTAATTGAAGATTTAGCAAAAAAAGGAATAGAAATAAGTAAAGAGAATGCAAAGTATATATTTGATAAGGCTAATAGAAAATTTAAGTCTGATATAAATAAAGCTGTTGGTATTAAACCTAAAGCCACAGAGCAAAAAAGAATTGACAAAGCATTTGAAGTAGGTGTTGCAACACAAAAACTTGAAACAGAAGTACAAAAAGAAAAGGTTAAATCTGCAAAAGAAGAGTTGTCTACTGCTAAAAAAGAAATTCAAGATGTATTTTCTGCTGCAAAAGAAGCTTTAAAGATTGAGAAAGATAAAAACAAGGTAATAAACAAATTAAAGGTAGATGCAAATGCATTCATAAAAGCTTCTATTACTGATTTAAAGGCTGGAGATATAGGGAATAGAGCTATCACATCTATTGCTTCTAAGATACAAAGTATTACGGACAAAAACTTTGAAGAAAAACTATTAGAGATAAATACGGTATTAGATAATTTATACACAAATAGAGATGTAAATACCGCTAAGGATGATAGTAAAAAGGCATTTGAGAATGTAATGTCTGGAAAGGTTGGTAAGTTAGACGAAAGAGGTGACAGAGACAAAGTTATGTCATCTAAGGTTATAAACTTTACTAAATTAGAACCCAAGAGACTTAAGAAGGTTTTAGATGATGCTGACTTTGAGCAATACAAAGACTATATTAGTAGATTGTCTGGTAGAGGATTGACTTTAGAGGAGACAGATTTAAAAACTATTGGAGAGTTGTACGATAGAATTTCAAAACCATATAGTGATTATGTGTCTGAAGTAAATAGAATACAACAAATTATAGATGCTGGTGGTACTTTAACTAAAGGTGAATATGATTTCATAGATAATAATAAATCTGAATTTAGCGAAAGAGAGACTCCTGAAACATTAGCTGATAAGGAAGCAAAGAAATTAGAAAGAGATGCTAAGAAAGAAGCAGAGATAGCTAAGAAGAAAGCCTCTATAAAAGAATTACTACCATCAATTAAAAGCGTGTTTGAATCGTCAAATGCTGTTAAGGGAAGTTTAGAGTGGAGGATGTTGAATTCATTAATGGGTCTTAGTGAATCAGATGTAGATTCTATGCCTGATAATATGCTTACAAATGCATTGAATGCGATAAGCTCTATGGTTAATGATGATGTAATTCCTGCATATGCAGAAGACTTATACAAATATAAACTAAAGACTGACTACAAGAACGCGTTAGTAGATACGTTAAGAAAAGCAGGCAAGGCTGGGGTGTACAAACTTAAGGTAGCTAAGATACCACTTAAAATAAGAGAGGTTATTGGTATTCCATTGATGTCCTTAATAAAAGGAATTAACCAAAAAAATATTGATCAACAAGTGATTGATAGAAGGATTAAGTTCTTTAATCTATCAGCTATGGATGCTGCTGTAAAGGTATACGGAGATACACCTTTATTTAACGCATTTATGTCTTCATTTGGTAAGGCTATGTCAAGAATAGCGTCTACTGAAGAAAAGGTAGAATCAGTATTACTTAGAGCTAAGAGGGATTTAGATAAGAACTCAAAGAATCCACAAGAGTCTTATATGAAGATTGTTTATCACTTGATTGATACAATGGC
>Ga0222712_10006155_pt1 | contig 11900 bp, 15 predicted proteins | sample C33_657DmetaG_FD_165043 | JGI IMG/M metagenome (GOLD analysis project Ga0222712, IMG submission 165043) | Estuarine water microbial communities from San Francisco Bay, California, United States - C33_657D | ecosystem: Environmental > Aquatic > Marine > Unclassified | place: USA: California... | reverse complement strand
ATGCAATCTTGACGGAAACAGGTGAAACCTATACACTTTTAGGAGAGGGGAATTCCCCTGTAAAAGAGGCATTGCATGCATTAAAAATCGGGGGCTATACCGGTTATTATAGTTTTGAGTGGGAGAAGCTTTGGCATCCTGAAATTCAGGAACCTGAAATGGCGATTCCGCATTATGCTAAGAACTTCGCAAACTACTGGAAATAAGGATGGGAACGAAAGAAAAACATACCTTCGATGCCATCGTAATCGGTTCTGGAATCAGCGGAGGTTGGTCAGCTAAAGAACTTACGGAGAAAGGCTTAAAAACGCTGCTATTAGACCGCGGAAGAGACGTGAAACACATCGTGGATTACCCCACTACAATGATGAATCCCTGGGAATTTCCACATGGGGGACAAGCGACTTTAGAACAGAAAAAGGACTACAAAACCGCCAGCAAAAATTACATTTTTTCAGAGGCGACAGCCCATTTTTTAACCAAGGATGGAGAACAGCCGTATATCCAAGACAAGCCCTACGATTGGATTCAGGCGTATCACGTGGGCGGTCGCTCACTCTTATGGGGGAGACACACCCAGCGCTGGAGTGACTTCGATTTTACCGGACCGGAGCGTGACGGCTTTGCGGTCGACTGGCCCATTCGCTATAAAGACATCGCGCCATGGTATAGCTATGTAGAAAAATTTGTGGGGATTTCGGGTAATAAAGATGGCCTGGAAACCTTGCCAGATGGGGACTTTATTAAGCCCTATGAATTGAGTTGTGTGGAGAAACATTTTGGCCAAAAAGTGAGCCAAAAATACCCCGACCGACACGTCATCATCGCGCGGACAGCGAACTTAAGTCAAGCCAATAAAATTCATCAATCCGTAGGAAGAAGCCAATGCCAACACCGCAATCTCTGCGAACGCGGCTGTCCTTATGGAGGCTATTTTAGCAGTAATTCGGCGACATTGCCGGCAGCTTACCAGACAGGAAATTTGACGCTGAAAACCCATTCCTTTGCACATTCGATTATTTATGATGAGCATAAAAAGAAGGCGATTGGGGTGAGGGTGGTGAATGCCCTTACAAACGAAATGGAAGAGTATTTTGCTTCGATCATATTTGTGAATGCTTCGCCTTTGGCCACTAACTTAATCCTCTTACATTCCACTTCGTCGCGCTTCCCTACTGGACTAGGAAATGACTCCGGCATCTTAGGAACGCACATGGCCTTCCACAGTTACCGCGGCAGAATCACGGCAGAATACGATGGGGATTTAGACAAAACGACATCCGGAAAACGGCCCACATCAGGCTACATTCCGCGCTTCAGAAATGTCTACAAACAGGAAACGGATTTCCTTCGCGGCTATGCGAGCAATTTAAGTGCCTCACGTATAGTGGAAAACGCGAACGATTTAGTAGGAGAATCCTTAAAGAATTCCTTGCTTTCGCAAAAACTAGGCAACTGGCACATTAACGTGGGCATGATGGGAGAGACGATTCCCAAGGCCCATTCAACCGTTCGATTAGACTCAGAACTGAAAGACAAATACGGCATTCCACAGCTCCGCGTTTCGATCGGATACGACGAAAACGATGAGAAAATGCTCAAAGATTTTCACCAACAATTCACCGAAATGTACGAGGCCGCCGGCTTCCATAACATCCAACCGATTGACACGAAACGCCTACCTGGAAACGAAAACCACGAAATGGGCGGCGTCCGGATGGGAAGAGATCCGAAGACCTCGATGTTAAACGCCTTCAACCAACTACATCACTGCAAAAATGTCTTTGTCACGGATGGCTCCTGCATGACCTCAACCTCTACCCAAAATCCTTCACTAACATACATGGCGCTAACGGCAAGAGCGGTGGATTACGCGTTAAAAGAAAAAAAGAAACTGAATTTATAAATGGCGAGCATTAACTCCTACAAATCGAATCACCGATCCCGTCCCATTATGGTACAAACCTTCGCTTAATTCGATATCCTTTTCGACTAATTCAATGATTGTGTAGTTAGGGAAGTCGGCTTTAATTTCATCGATTGAAAACAAGCTATCGATATCTTTAGGGCCTCCTACTTTTTCATCGGCCATCACGTATGCCAAATGTTTTTTGCTAAACGATTCGAATATAATCGTTCCACCTTTTTTCAGCAAGGTGTCTAATTTTTGATGATAGGCGGATTTAATTTTGGCAGGAAAATGGGCATAGATAAGCGCAATCGCATCGAATTGCTCAGCCTCAAAATTCAAACCTTCTAATGGCCCTACTTGATAATCAATAGAAACTCCCCTTTTTTCTGCTAAAAGGTCCGCTTTTTTCTGTCCCTCTTGACTGATGTCAAAAGCGGTAACATCCCAACCTAGCTGTGCTGCAAACACGGCATTTCGGCCTTCGCCCTCTGCCGGAAAAAGAATGGATCCTATGGGTAATTTTTCTAGTTGCGCTCTTAAATACTGATTAGGCTCTTCGCCATAGGCAAATGCTTCGTCACTGTATCTTTCATTCCACCGCGAAGTCCAAATTTCATTTAATTTATCGTTCTCCTTCATATGCTTTGCCATTATCGTTTCATAAAACTGCAAAATACAAAGTTTTGAACGGCCCCACTAGGCGTAACGTGATCTTCGCGCTTGCACTCCAAATTTTTAAAATCCGATTGAATGAACTTTGCCTTCATCCCATCCTCATCGTATTGTTGAATTTCCAGTCCACTGCACTTAGTAGGTCCATCTATAGAAAAAGTACCAATAATAACCATGCCATCCACCGCGTTTTTAACGATATTCAAATAGGTATTAATTTTAGCCGGCTCTGTTTGGAAGTGAAAAGCGGCACGATCGTGCCATACATCGTATTTCACTTTTGGTTTAAAGTCTAAAATATCACACACAATCCACGTGACTTTTTGAGCATCCATCCCTAACCTTTCTTGAGCTCTATGAATCGCGGCTTCTGAAATATCTAGAACAGAAAGATTCGTGTAGCCTTCCGCTAACAAAAAATCCACCAGGTTGCTGTCACCGCCACCAATGTCGATAATCTTCGCGTTTTTAGGGATTTTAAACTGATGTATGAATGCCAAAGAAGCGGCAGGAACCTCCTGTGTCCAACTCACCTCGTTAGGCTGTTTGGTTTTATAAATGGTTTCCCAGTGTTCTTTTACGTCTGCTATCATGACGCAAATTTGGGCAAAACTTGCGTGTAAAAGTGTGACTTATGTCACCGGCTTACTTTACCGTACAGCGCTTCCAGTTTCTCCTTCTGAGCCACTAGCACGTGACCCTTAATGCTCGCCTTTTTAGCATCCCACAAAGCAGGCATGGAAACTTTACCTCGCGAAAGGGAATACATCCAAAACAAATCGATGAAATTAATGAAGAGATTCGCTCGATAAAAAGCAGACGCTTTTTCGATTTGGAATCCGAGTTTTTGCAAGGTTCTATCGTTGAAAAAATACGATGTTCCCACGATTGTGACAGATTCCGGAATCTGCTTGTTTTCAATTAAAGAAATGAGGTGTAATAACCCTTCCAAATGATAAGCAAGCAACCTATTCCGCAATTCAATACCAGGCTTACATTTCCGCAAAACAAAAAGATGATCAAAGCTCGTTCCGCTATGTAAATCGATCTGTTTCTCGTTCGCCATATAGCCTAACAGCATGGGAGAATAATAGGTATAACCACCCGTCAACTTAAAAATAGGCGTGTACAAAAATTGGCTAATGGGAACATATAAAATGAACGCGGCGTAATAGAACGGCTGTTCTGAACCCTTTTCGATGATCAAAACTGCCAGAAAAAAACCAGCCAAAAGGAATAGAATGGATTCGATCCAAACTAAGGCTTTTGGCTGTTTGTAAAAGTCATTCATTACGCTATTTGTTATTCCAGCCATCTATAAAGCCGGCTTTAATTTGATCGTAATTGGAAATAAAAGAAACAATTAAAATTACCCAAAGAATTAACTTCCAATTGTTCTTTACTAAGGTTTTCAAGTCAGTGATAAATTGATTCATATCCGTGATTTTAATGGTGAAATTAAACTCATATGGTTTAGTGTCAGCCGCGATGGAGTATTCGGACAAATCTGTTTTCAAAGCCTCGCCTATCACTTTCAATGAATGAAGACTGGGTTTCACTTCGTTATTCTCAATTCGCTGAATTGTTCTGAGCGTTAAACCGCTTTGTTCAGAAAGTTCTTTTTGAGAATAATTCAAACTTGTTCTAATCTCTTTAACTCTGGCACCAAATTCCATTTACAAATATGATCGTTACTTTTTTCTAATTTTTGACATTAGTGCGTCATTTAGACGACATTTGATTGTTCGCGATGGAACTGAGGTTAATACGGACTTCTGTATCCGAATCTTTCAGCACAATAAAAGGTTTCCCACCTGTTGCTTTTATATCGTTACCTTTCATCGCAAAAGCTTCTTGTTTATAATCTGCGATGAAAATTTCGGTACGAGCAGGTAAGGAATACGTCTTGGTTTCAGCCGGATTTAGATTACTAACGCGGGTTTGTATTTTACCATCTGGCGTATAAATAATTAACGAGAGATGGTACACATCTTTGTAATCATTGGAGAAATTGATGTTAATATTATCCTGGGCTTTTACAGAAAATACCATCAAGAAAAGGCTAAGGATAAAGGCTACTTTTTTCATAATTGATTGACTAAAAAACAGATTTGATTACATCTCTAAAAATCAAGAAGAGATAGACTATAACTCCCACAATAACTTGGTTTCGATACTTACTAAAGAATTGTTTCATATGAATTAAACTATACGTTTACGCCCTATTAATACGTAAAGTATTCCTGCTAAGGCGCCTAAATAACCCATTTGCTGCCATACCAATGATTAATAAAGCATCAGCTCCGGGAAGATGTATAATCTTCATTAACGCGCCCACTAGCTCAAAAACTAAGCTAATTACGAAGCTCCATTTAACAACGATTTCGAGGTTCATCTAATTAAGTCCGATTAATAAGTTAAAGTAAAGGATTTGCCTCCACAAAACAAAAGTAGAAAGTTGAACCAATTCGATATTAGAGGCTAACATTTTGAACCTCATTTAGAATATGAGGTCCAATAAACTTACTTAATGATTGAGTGGTAACAATCTCCACTTTTCTGCCAAAAATCCCTTCTAAAAAGAAGGACAGATCCATAAAATTGTCAAAGCTCTTTTTTAGTATGGATTTTTCCTTGGTTCATTGCTCAAGCAAATTAGACATTAAAACCCTAGCTAACAACATTGTCTTGATTTTGAACCCCTTAACCCATGATAATAAAACCCGATGAAATTATTTATCTTGTCATTCTAAACCTCTCAAACCTATGAAAAAGCTATTTATTGCCATTCTAACCTGTTTGGCATTCAACACCCTCGCACAAGATGGAACGATTTATCCGCTGGATGCCCCTAAAGAACCTAATGCGATACCATTAAATACTGGTTCCGTAAAGGATCAGCCGGCACAGGAAACATGGTTTCGCCAGTGGGGTGATCCGATGGCGCGGAATATTTCTACAGCTACGTTAACGCCTTTCTTTCCTGAAAAGGGTAAGGCAAATGGAGCTGTTGTCATTGTGGCGCCGGGCGGAGGATACCGTTGGCTTTCGATGGGAAATGAGGGCTGGGAAGTAGGTGAGGCTTTGGCCAAAAAAGGAATAACCGCTTTCGTCCTAAAATACCGCCTATTCCCAACCCCAGAAAAATTAGACGACTTTACGGCATGGATGAACCGTCCGCGTCCTGCACCGCAAAAGACAGACAGCACGGCAAAGAATACGAATCCAATGGCTCAAATGGATTTATCTAATCAGCTAATTGACGCAGAAGCAGCCTATGCGATGATCATCAAAAATGCCGCAGCTTGGGGCGTGGATATACAGCGAATCGGAATGATTGGATTTTCTGCTGGAGCGGGTTTAACCATGCACGCAACGCTGAATTCAAAAACGATGAAACTTGCCTTTATTGGACCGATTTATGGCGGAATGGGCCCAGTAAAAGTGCCAGCAAACGCACCTCCTATGTTTAATGCCATCGCCTCCGATGACTTCTTATTTAATTCCCAATTTGGGGTAATTGAATCTTGGTTCAAAGCCGGCAGACCCGTAGAGTTTCACTTATACCAAAACGGTGGCCACGGATTTGGCCTAGGTAACCCGAACAGAACGAGCAACAAATGGTTTGATGCCTTTATCCACTGGCTAGATGTGAATAAGTTTTTAGCATCGAAATAGAGGATAACAAAAAAGAGGTCAAAATTGACCTCTTTTTTATAATTAATTAACGACTAATTATTTCTTAGGAGTGGTCGTTTTTAGAATCTTTAAAATAGGTGCATAAGAGAAGCCATCAGGCATATATGTCGCCATTTTAGATTTTTGTATAACCTCGTTATATCCTGGAATATTCAATCCAATTCTATATTTCATTAGATCTTCCAAACTTCCAAAAGCATCCCACGACATTATTGTGTTATGACTAGTTTCCATCGTAGGGAAAGTCAGTCTTCTAGCAACACCCCAAATCTTCATATTCATTTTACCCATATTCTTTTCAAAGAATGGTTTCCATAATGCCTTGTTCTCAGCAATAAAGCCTGATACGTTAGCAGGTTTTCCAAAATTAAACTGAACATACGTTGCTTCTCCTGGATTATAGGCTTCACCTTCTGCAACAAAAATGTTATTAGCATCTTTAGTCCATTTATATTGCGCCATAAGAGCTTTGCGTTGTTCTAACTCTGCAGGTGTAAGAACCTTTGCCGCATTGTTCCACCAAGCTGCTTTCGCGCTCAATAATTCATCAATGTTATTTGCCCACTGAGCAAACACATAATTATATTCATTTGGATTATCAATTTGATTTAATTTTTGAATTTTTGATAGGCTCCAATAAAGAATCTCCCCTTTGTTTACGGCATCTTGCGCCACTTTTGCGTTTAACTCTGCCTCCACTTTTTCGAAAGCTTCCAAGTTGCCTTCAATTCTTACACCATGTAAAGCGAATACTCTTTGAGCATTTGCGATTTGTACCGTGCATAATACGGCAATGAGTAATAAAATCTTTTTCATGTTTTTTGATTTTTAAGGTTTATCGGCATCAATATGATACCGATAGTTAGGGTACTTTTTTTGTTTTACTTTCTTTTATACAAATACCACATGCTACGACTTAGCATGGCGGACATGACAGAACCATGAGTTTCATCCGCAAATTCAACAAATGTGGTTTCGATGTTATTATAATGACTCTTCAGTTGTGCCTCAAAACCTTTCAAATCTTCGATCCCATCTTTTGGCTCTAGCGTACCAAAAGACAAAAAGACTCTGCCATTATACTCCTTATGCGTTGCAGCATAGTTATTTTCAATCGTTCTAATTTCATTTTTTAGCCAAAGGCGCTGTGATGAACTATTGATCCCAAAACGGTTAAACAGTTCAGGTGTTTTAAACATTAAATAGGCTACCATTTGGCCCCCTAACGAATGACCAGAAATTCCCCGTGTTCCATTTGAACTGTATTTGTTTTCGATGAATGGAAATATTTGTTTCGTTAAAGTTTCTAGGAATTGATCCCCTTTACCAGAAATTAGACTTCCATCGGGAAGTTTAAAATACTTGGCTGCTCCTACATCATTCGTAGGATCTTTGGAAAAAGTATAATCAGGCCAACGATTAATTAACCATTCACTCGTCGATTTCTCTGGACCTGAAATGGTAACTACAATTACGTCCTCAATCAGATTCTCTAATTGTAAAGTCCGATGCGCCCCGTGAGCTATCGCTGCAGCATAATATCCGTCTAAAATATAATAGACCGGATACTTCGTATTCGTATTATAGTTAACCGGCAGCGAAACCTCTAACGTATAATTCGTCTTGTTGTATTTCGAGGTCAAATCAAACTTAGCTGTCAGCTCTTTCGTTAAGGGGAATTGGGCAAAAATAGACTGTGAAAAGAGTAATACTCCTATCAAAAAAAGGTGCTTCATTTTGGTAAATTTTATGGTTCTCAGAATTTCTATAACAAATTAATTTCTAAGGACATTTAATTTATTATGTGACTAAGTAAAATATGTTCCCAAAAGGGAAAAGGGAACAAAAAAACCGATCCTATTTGAAGAAAATCAAGGCATAATGATTTTTTGCAACGAATAATCCCTACATTCGTTGCAAATTATGCAACGATTAAACGCCTACATCCACGAACTCGAGTCCTGGTCTAACTTCACTTGGAGATTAGATCAGCTGATCTTGCCCTTAAGTGAGGTGCATTTCTTGCAAGGTCGGATTTTGGGAAAGATGGAGGCTTTGAGCTTTTCCTTACAAAATGAGGCCTTTTTAGAGACCCTAACCCTCGACGTTTTGAAGACTTCGGAAATTGAAGGCGAGCGCTTGAATGCGGAGCAGGTTCGCTCCTCCATAGCGCGGCAATTAGGTTTGGAAATTGCCGGGTCCATACCCTCTGATCGCCACGTGGATGGCGTGGTGGAAATGATGCTGGATGCAACCCAAAACTTTAACGACCCACTCACCTCTGATCGCCTTTTCAACTGGCATTCCGCCCTTTTCCCCAGCGGACGCTCCGGCATGTACCCCATTTCGGTAGGTCAATGGCGCACGGACAAAAAGGGTCCGATGCAGGTAGTTTCAGGAGCTTTTGGTAACGAAAAAGTCCATTTTCAAGCGCCCGATTCTGCCAAAATCTCAGCTGAAATGGCCCTGTTTTTAGACTGGTTTAACACAAATAATACGTTGGATTCGGTCATAAAGGCAGGTGTCGCGCACTTGTGGCTACTCACCATCCACCCTTTTGACGATGGAAATGGTCGAATTGCGCGCGCGATGACGGATTTATTAATGGCCCGCTCAGACACCAGCGCGCAACGGTTTTACAGTCTTTCTGCACAAATCCAGCTAGATAGAATTGCCTATTATACGATTTTGGAGAAGACCCAAAAAGGAAACCTTGACTTAACTGAGTGGCTCACCTGGTTTCTACAGACCCTCATCAAGGCCCTGAAATCAACAGATGAGGTGTTAAAGAAAGTGCTGGCGAAAGCTGTTTTTTGGCAAAAAAATAGTTCAATTTCGCTTAACGAAAGACAGAAAAAAATGCTCAGCAAGATCCTTGATGGCTTCGACGACAACATCACGTCAGAAAAATGGGCAAAGATCTGCAAATGCTCAAAAGACACCGCCATCAGAGATCTAAACGACCTCCTCTCAAAAAACATTCTGCAAAAAGACGATGCGGGAGGGCGCAGTACGCGGTATCGGATGAGTTAAATATACAGAAATCGATTTTGTGAGCAAAACTCCTTCGGTCGAAATTGAATATCAACAAAAAAGCCGATCAGAAATGATCGGCTTGCTCCCCTTACAATCGAAAGATGCAACTATAATCCGATGATTGAGTATGTGACAATCAGGAAATTAAAGGGTTAAACTTCGTGCAAATTGACAGAGAGTTTAAATACCTTCCTGTTTAACTTCTTTCTTAATTGGAGCTTTATAAGGTCTTTTTATTATTTTCAAATCCTTAAAGTATCCAACTGTCGCAATATCAACATAAAGTCCAACTCCACCTTTTTTAACTTTACCCAACATTTTATCAACGATAAAAGAGGAATATTTCATATTGTTAATAAACATTTCGGCCGTTTCTCCATTTACCTCAATTCTCATTGTTATCCATTCTTTTAAAGCAACTGGTGCCGAACCCTCATACGAGCCAGGAGGATAATTTTTTCTAAGTGTTTCAAATTTTGCATTCGGATAAGAAAAATATTGAACAGCGTGGTTTCTATGCATTTGATTGGGGGCTCTTCCAGCTTTAGGTCGCAAATAAATTGACTCGAACGCTGAATCGTTTGGAGCAATTCGATAATACAAGCCAATAAAACCGGCAGCTCCTGCAAAAGGGGACGGATCTTGAATTTGACTATACATTTTAATCTCAATGGTTCCATTTTCAAAATCATTTAATCCAACTAATTTTGCATAATGTTTTTCATCTACAGTTGCCTCTAATCTATTTGGGTCAAATGGCAAAGAGTTTAAATCTCTTTCAATTTTAAGGACAGATTCACCTTGAAACTTAATGATTGATCCTGTCACGTTATGTAATTCAAAAACTTGTTTCCCTAAAGTCAATTTTGTTTGAGCAAAAACGGAGGAAACAAAAACGAACTTAATTAATAAAAAACTGATAATCTGGATGTAATTTTTCATTTTATATTTTTTTTACAAATCTATTTCAAATGGTATACATTCGTAACTAATTTAGTAAATACAAGTAACCAAAAGGTAACCAAATTATGAGTAGCAAATTTATCGACAACCCATTAAATTGCCCCGTAACCCGCACAATAAGTATCATTGGAGGTAAATGGAAGCCCATTATACTAAACTGTATTGGAGATAGGACAATTCGATTTGGGAAACTAAACCAAATAATACCATCGATTTCAAATAAAGTATTGTCTAGTGAGTTGAGAGAATTAGAGCAATATGGATTGATTCATAGAATTGAATTCACTGAAATGCCTCCTCGAGTAGAATATTCTTTAACTAACGCAGGCAAATCGTTACTCCCATTATTACTTGAACTTGCTAATTGGGGTAATACTCATACTGCTAAAAAGATCATTAAAGAATTTACTTGATTTTTAGAACGATGCAACTAGCCTAACTCACTGATAGACAACAAAAAAGGCGACAGAAATGTCGCCTTTTGCAGTTTTGCTCCCCTTACAGACGAAAGATGCAGCTTCGGGAAACTATATACCATATTATCTATTTAGTTGCCATTGGCATGTCAGAGTTGAACAAATCCCTGTGTAATTTCCACATACCATCTTCTTTTTTCCATAAGACAAGGTATTTTCCTTTGTCTACTAATTTACCTCCTTTGACATAAACTTCCAAAGTGCCTTCTTCTGTGATGCCATTTTCATCTCCCCAAATTTCAATCGTATGTAATTTAATCTCTGAAACTCCCGCTGAAAGGGTTTGGTGACACGCTGTTTGAATAGCCTTTCTACCCACAACGGCAGGGAGATTAGGAGCCATATAATGCCCATCTATCGTATAACAGTTTTTTGCAAACGCGACTGAATCACCTGTTTTAATATACTTTTCAAACTTCCGATTCGCTTCTTCAATTTCTTGTTTTGCTTTCCCTAAATCAAATTTTTTAGCGCTTTCACAAGAAACAGAAAGTATGGTTAATGAAATAATAACCAATAGATTTTTTAATTTTTTCATAGCTTACTAGTTGATTAATTAATTTGTAAAAATAATTATCTTTTAAAATTGTAACAGTCAACACAAGTTAATTTCTTTAAACTATTAATCACATTGTAGCAAAGAAAAATATGTTCCCAAAAGGGAAAAGGGAACAAAAAAGCCGATCATTGCTTTTTACAACCTCAACAAATATATCAATGTCTCCAGTAGTTCGGGGGAATCCATGATAGATAACGGAATATCCTCCAACGAGGACATAATTCACTTCATTTTTATTCAGAGCCAATAAAAATTCTTGAAAATCTAGATTAAAAATGTTCCCCATGGCTAATTTTTGCGCATTGAAAAAGCCGCTTTGTTCATTCTGGGAGGTTTACCTAACGTATAATTAAAAGAAACACTATTTATGTAGGCAAAAACCTTAGCTATTTCTTCCTTACTCATTCCTAAATAGTGAATAACCTCTTCCTTTGGTTCAAAAAGGTTTCCGGAAGCGCTATATGTTCTATCTAATTTTAGCATTGTCAAATATACTATGAATTTTTAAACCTTCAATCAAACGCCTTTATAACAAAAAAGCCGATCATTTCTGATCGGCTTGCTCCCCTTACAGACGAAAGAT
>Ga0222712_10006154_pt1 | contig 11901 bp, 19 predicted proteins | sample C33_657DmetaG_FD_165043 | JGI IMG/M metagenome (GOLD analysis project Ga0222712, IMG submission 165043) | Estuarine water microbial communities from San Francisco Bay, California, United States - C33_657D | ecosystem: Environmental > Aquatic > Marine > Unclassified | place: USA: California... | reverse complement strand
GAGTTCTCCGCCACCACCGGCGTGTGGAACCCCAAGGCGTACACCGGCAGCTACGGCACCAACGGGTTCCACCTTGAGTTCGCGGACAACAGTGCAGCAACCGCGACCACATTAGGGAAGGACACTTCTGGCAACGGCAACAACTGGACGCCGAACAACTTATCCGTCACCGCTGGTGCAGGAAATGACTCAGTGGTTGACGTTCCCACTAATGGGGCACAGACGGATACCGGGGCGGGGGGTGAGGTAAGGGGAAATTACTGCACTTGGAACCCGCTAGCACTGGGGGTTCAAGCAACGCTGTCCAATGGAAACCTTGATGTCGCTTACAGCTCCAGTGGTTCCGAAGGCACAACAGTTGCTACGCATGGCGTATCCACGGGCAAGTGGTACTGGGAAGTCACGTTTACCGCAACCAGCACCACCAACCCACGTGGCATCATTGGCATCACCAGGACATCAACCAACGTCGCATCCTTCCCAGGAGCTACAGCAGATAGCTACAGCTACTACCCAGGAGGCGAAGTCAAGTACAACAACAATACGTCGGGGGCTTATGGTGCAGCGGCAGTTGTTAATGACGTTATTGGCGTTGCGCTGAACCTAGATGCTGGAGAAATTACTTTCTACAACAATGGGGTGGGCCAAGGCGTCGCGTATAGCAGTCTGCCTGCAGGGACTTACTTCCCAGCAATCGGTGACGGATCGGGCGCTAACACCTTTACGGCTGCTTGCAACTGGGGCCAAAGAAGTTTCGCCTACACGGCCCCCAGCGGCTTCAAGGCGCTCAATACGGCTAACCTCCCGGCCCCAGTAGTCACAAAGCCTTCCACGGTTTTTGAAACAGTCATCTGGACTGGGAACGGCAATAACAACCGGACAATTTCCACCCCATTTAGTCCTGATCTTGTGTGGGCTAAGTTTCGCAACCAAGCGTTTAGCCACGGACTATTTGACACCGTTCGCGGCGCCGACTTGCGACTACGCAGCAACGGCACAAATGCTGAAGATACCGTCTATTTAGACTTTGCCAGCAACGGGTTTATTGTCGATGGCTCCACCAGTTATAATGATCTAAACGATACTTTCGTTGGTTGGTGCTGGGACGCCGGCAGCTCCACCGTCACGAACACCGTAGGCTCCATCTCTAGTCAGGTGCGGGCTAATGCGAGTGCGGGGTTCAGTGTGGTCACGTACAACCACGGCAGCGGCGTGGGGGCAAGCACCATTGGCCACGGATTGGGAGTTGCACCATCGCTCATCTTGAGCAAGTTCAGGGATGGCACGGCTAACTGGGATGTCTACGTCAGAGCCCTTGGCCCTGGTGGCCGCTTGATTCTTAACAGCACTGCAGCATTCTCGTCGGAGACAGATCCGTGGAATAACACTAACCCCACCTCGACCGTGTTCAGTGTCGGCCCTTCTTCCTGGAAAGGAGTTGGCAATCATGTCGCCTACTGCTTCGCCCCAGTAGCCGGGTACTCTTCTTTCGGCAGCTACACCGGCAATGGCAGCGCAGATGGGCCGTTTGTGTACACCGGGTTTAGGCCTAGGTGGGTGATGATTAAACGTACAGACACAACAAATCATTGGATCATCCAAGACGCTACCCGCAATACATACAATGTTGTAGATCTCAAGCTGGCAGCCAACACATCAAACGCTGAAAATGATCTTGCCACTGTTGGCGACACAAGCCAGAACACTCTGGACTATTTATCCAATGGGTTTAAGTGCCGCACCAGCAATGCTGGAACAAACGCTTCAGGTGGCACCTTTGTGTGGGCAGCCTTCGCCGAAAACCCTTTCCAATACGCCCGCGCCCGATGACACAAACCCGGCCCCAGTAGTGAACACGACTACCAGCCCCGCTAACCTCAACCCATCGCTTTAAGACCATGTTCATCTTTGACAATCAGCCATTGAGCCCAGACGTGGCGTTTACCGATCCCGACACGGGTGTCCAATACCCTGCTAACTGGCTCCGTCTTTCGTCTCCTGAGGAACGTGAGGCTATTGGCATCACGGAAGAACCCGATCCGATCCAGGTAGACCAACGTTTCTACTGGGATACAGGGATCCCGAAAGACCACGCTCAACTCGTAGAGCAGTGGGTCGGTCAAGTCAAACAGACTGCAGGCTCCCTTCTTTCCCAAACTGACTGGTACATCACTAGGGCTTCTGAGACTGGCCTAGCAGCCCCTCAGAGCGTTCTAACTCGTCGAACTGAAGTACGAGCCCTAAGTAACCAAAAGGAGGCCTTCCTGGAGACTACAGCGACCACTGACGAGCTTGCTGCTTATGTAACTGGTCCTGAGTTTAATGTTTGGGAAACACCCTCACCCGTTGTTGACGAAACCATTACTTAATAAGTATTATGTTAACTCTATTTGGCATCAAGGTCTCCATTGAGACCGTCACTTTCTTCCTTCTTTTCCTTGCTTCCGAAGTTATCGGTCAAAGCAAGTTCAAGTCCAACGGTATCGTTCAACTCCTTGCCAACGCTGTGGGTGCTCTGAAGCCCCTTCGTAAGGAAGACGACAAGATCGAACAGATTAAAAAGCTTCTTCGGGATTGAGTCCCGATGGTAAAGCTGAGCGTACCTCAGTATTACCTCCAGACAGACAGTGCAACCAGGCACGGAGATCGGATGTGTTATAGCTCGACATGTGCTATGGCTATCAAGTATCTCCGGCCTGATGCCCTGCGTGGTAGTAATGCTGATGATGACTATCTAAAGACCGTACTCAAATACGGCGATACAACTCAATCTACCTCCCATATTAAGGCCTGTGCTGACTACGGAGTGCTGGCAACCTTTTACCGTAATGGCAGCCGTCAGATCCTCCGCAAGGAGTTGGATGAGGGCTTCCCTGTAGCCACTGGGATACTCCACTACGGCCCCGTGACGAGTCCTAGAGGTGGTGGTCACTGGATGCTTCTTATCGGGGATGACGGTAACAACGGCATCTTCCATGACCCCTATGGTGAGATGGATAACGTCAACGGAGGGTACGTCACTGTTGGTAAGGATGGTAAGGAAGTCAAGTATTTATGGAAGGACTGGCTAAGGCGCTGGGAGATCGAAGGTCCCCGCACGGGTTGGTTCATGACCTTCCGCTCCACCACACCTCCTCCTCAACTCATCGCCAATACCTGGGAAGGAGTCAAGACTGCAGCCGCTAAAGCCGGGGCCAAGTTCCCCCAAGTGGTCGCTGCTCAATGGGCTCTTGAATCCGGGTGGGGTAAACATACCTCAGGTAAGAACAACTTCTTTGGAATCAAAGGGAAGGAAGGCGAAGGAACCCTTGTCAAAACCACTGAATTCATCGCTGGGATGGAGAAGAAAGTCAACGCCTGGTTCAAGAACTACCCCTCCCTGCAGGACTGTGTCACCGACCTAATCAATAAGTGGTACAAAGACTACAAAGGATATAAGGGTGTTAACCGTGCCTCCTCACCTGAAGAATGCGCCAAGCTTCTAGTTCGAGAAGGTTACGCTACGGACCCCATGTATGCCACGAAACTTATCGCCCTGCTTAAAGCCCATGATTGAAGCCGTTGTAACTGGAGTCATCACTCTAGTTTTAGGTGCTGGTGGGGGAGTTCTTGCTGTCAACAACAGATCAAACGGACGCATGGAAGAGATCGACAAACGGATTGATGGTATTGAGATCCGTCTTGCTGAGAAATACGTACCAAGGCAAGAACTCGCTGCTGCACTCCAAAAGATGGAGGACCACATGATAAGGATCGAATCGAAACTTGATCAGATCGTATTACTTAGAAATGGCTAAAAAAACTAAAGCCACAGAGGAGCAGTTCAACGAGCTGCACCGCCTTGTCACTGAGGAGTATCTCCGTCGCATCAAGAGTGGAGAAGCCACCACTCAAGATCTTAAAGCCATGTGTGACTGGCTGAAGAATAACGACATCAGTGGCATTGCTCTTGAAGGTTCCCCCCTTGATCAACTTGCAAGCATCCTGCCCAAGATTGATCCAGAACTAGTTCGGAGTCGTATGAATGGCACGAGATTGGAAAGCCGAGTATAAAGCTCGTTCCACATATCTAAAAGATTACCGCCGCAAACACCGTAAAGAAGACGCTGCCAGAGCCAGAGCACGTCGATCTATGGGTGATATCCCTGAGGGTCATGAAGTAGACCACAAGGATAACAACCCGATGAATAATTCCAAGAACAACCTACGGATTGTTCCGCGAAAAGTTAATCGTGCCAAAGGAGCACGTAAGACAAATGGTAAACGCTAATGGTGCCAGCAATTAAGAAGCGCCTTGTAAAGCAGCTGAAGGATCGGGGCCATGATTCTGGGGCTGCATACGCGATTGCTCAATCAGCATTGCGTAAGTCTGGGAATGTCAATGCCAAAGGAAAGGCTACGTCAAAAGGAAAGAAGCGTGGTGCAATGACACCAGCTCAACGCTCCAATGATCGTGCAGCTAAGTACAACGGTGGCAATCCATCTGACTACAAATATAAGGCTTCTAACAACACTTCTTTGAAGATTAAAAGGCGGTAATGACTCCACTCTTCCCGTCACCTGATCATTATCTCCACAACCTAATAACGATGACAAGCTCTGAAGCTAAAAGGCTACATCGTCGTGCAATTAAAGAACACTTTAACTGTCAATGTGTATATTGTGGATTAACTTATAAACCGGATGAACTGACCTTAGATCATGTTCGTCCGAAAACATTTGGAGGGCCAAACCTTACCTCCAATCTTGTGCCAAGTTGTAAGGAATGTAATCGGTCAAAAGGAAGTCAAAACTGGCTCTTGTGGATGAGAGCAACCTTTGGGGAGAACCCAAATAAAGAGCAAACTATTTTATCTTGGATTAATTAATTATGGCACCTAAAGTTACTTCTTCTGGCAATCGTTCTGGCCGTAAACCCACTAAGCCTCCTGTTGTTACCACCTCTAAGGGTCGTGGCAACCGTTCTGCAGTATCAACAGCTAAGCCTACTTCGGGCTCTAACGGTAAGCCCCCCGCTAGCGGCGCTCGTGTCACCAATGCTTCCCAGCGCACTAGCAACGGTTCTGCACGTGTGACTGGTACTCCTAGGGCTGCACTGCCTCCGGGTACTCCTCGTCCCACGCGACCCTCCATTGGCAATGTGAGTGGACCTGCCTCTAGCCCCAAACCCCCCGGTACTAACGCCAATCTCCGGCCTAGTGGTTCAGGTCGTACTGCTCCCTCAGTACCACGGCCTGCTGCTGCACCTAAACCCGCTGCCCGTCCAAATCCTGGTGCTGGCCGTCTTATTGGTCGTGGTGGTGCTGCTGCTACTGTACTTGGTCTTGTTAGTGCAGTACAGGATCAATTCCTCTCTAAGGACCAGCTTGATAAGAAGTACGTGAACGAAAAGGGTAAGGTCTACAACGAGGTTCGCCAAAATCTCTTTGGTAAAGACAAGCCCGTCAGCAAAGATGCCAACGGTCGTAGCAGTCGTGGTATTCGTGTCTCAGACACACGCCGTACTGTACCTACCGGTAGCCAAGAGTACAACGACTACCGCCGTCAGCAACTAGCAGATGAAAAGGACTATCTGAAGAACATTGGTAATGTAACAATCCCTACTGCCGCTCGTCCGCCTGCTGCTGGCAGTGGTGGTAGCTCCAGTACCCCATCCAGGGGTGGTTCTACCCCACGTAGGAGTGGCTCGACCTCCCCCGCCCGTAAGGCCTCCACTGCTGCTACCCCTCCCTCTGAGCGGCGTGTCTCTGCCTCTACGGCTAACCGTGAATCGGGTAACTACGGAACCAGTAAGACCAATAATCCCCTCATGAAGGACATGGTTGGTCGGATCAAGGATCGTGAGGATAAAGCTCAGTCCTCTGCTGCCAAGAACCTTACCAGTAAGTTCAACACCGAGTCCAACTTCAGTGGTGAAAAGGTGGATGGGTCTAAGGTTGACACCAAAGCCAAGATCAACTCTACTACCTCTGAATACGATAAGAAGAAGCGCCGGTACGGTGGCTGATCGTTAACACCCTCTGAGAGGCCTCTCCCTGCCCCGGGAAGGTCTCTCTTTATCGTTTTAGATACATCCTATCCATGAAGAATAATCATAAGCCTTCCAGGCCATCTACGGGTGGTCTGAAGATTGCTGGTGGCTATATGTCTGAAAGTGATCGCCAAACTCTCCGTGATCACGAGAAAGCAATTCTCAAACAAAGCCCTGCTGTTCAAAAGAAAGAATTTGACCGCATGAATAAAATGTATAACCAGTACGGTATGCATTTTGGTCTCAAGGGTGTTTAGATGAATGATATCCTCGCCTCCTTGAGGGGCGATTTCAAGCTCTTCCTTCAAGCCCTATGGCAACAGCTTGATCTCCCCTCCCCTACCCGTGCTCAATACGCAATCGCAGATTACCTGCAACACGGTCCAAAGCGTCTACAGATCCAAGCCTTTCGAGGAGTCGGAAAATCTTGGATTACTGGAGCTTTTGTGTTGTGGACACTCTTTAATAACGCTGAAAAGAAGATCATGATCATCTCCGCCTCGAAAGAACGGGCGGATAACATGTCGATCTTTCTTCAGAAGCTGATCATCGAGACACCTTGGTTGAGTCACCTCAGACCAAAGGCAGATGACAGTCGTTGGTCACGTATTAGCTTTGATGTGAACTGCTCACCTCACCAAGCACCCTCCGTGAAGTCCGTTGGTATCACCGGTCAGCTCACTGGTAGTCGGGCAGATTTGATGATCTTGGATGACATCGAAGTGCCTGGTAACTCGATGACCGAGATGATGCGTGAGAAACTCCTCCAACTTTGTACGGAGGCAGAGTCGATCCTTACGCCAAAGAAGGATTCACGAATCATGTACCTGGGTACTCCCCAGACCACCTTCACCATCTACCGCAAGCTCGCTGAGAGGAACTATCGACCGTTCGTCTGGCCAGCTCGGTATCCACGTTCCCTGAGTAATTATGAGGGTCTCCTGGCTCCACAGCTCCAGGAAGACATTGACATGGGCGCTGAATCGTGGGATGTCACAGACCCAGATCGCTTCTCTGGTGATGACCTCCTAGAGCGGGAAGCTGCGATGGGCCGGAGTAACTTTATGCTCCAATTTATGTTGGATACTACTCTTAGCGATGCTGAGAAGTTCCCACTTAAGTTCAGTGATCTTGTCATCACCTCAGTTAACCCAACCCAAGCTCCCGATTCCGTGGTGTGGTGCTCAGATCCAAGGAATGTCCTCAAGGATCTCCCCACCGTAGGCCTACCTGGTGACTACTTCTACTCTCCGATGCAACTCCAGGGGGAATGGGGTGACTTCACTGAGACCATCTGCTCCGTTGACCCCTCAGGTAGGGGTAGTGACGAAACAGCTGCTACCTATATCTCCCAACGGAATGGCTTTCTCTACGTTCACGAAGTACGAGCTTATCGCGACGGTTATAGCGACAACACACTTCTTGACATCTTGCGTGGGTGTAAGCGCTACAATGTTTCTAAACTACTCATCGAAACCAACTTCGGTGACGGTATCGTCGCAGAGTTGTTCAAGAAGCACCTCCAACAGACCAAACAAGCCATCGACGTTGAAGAAGTCCGTGCCAACGTCCGTAAAGAAGACCGCATCATCGATGCCCTAGAACCTGTGATGAATCAACACCGTCTGATCATTGATCGAGGGGTGGTGGAGTGGGATTATTCATCAAACAAAGATGCTGCACCTGAGGATCGGCTCCTGTACATGCTCTTCTACCAGATGAGTCGCATGTGTCGGGAGAAGGGAGCCGTCCGTCACGATGACCGCCTCGATAGTCTCGCTCAGGGTGTCAAGTACTTCACAGATGCGATGGGTATCAGCGCCTATGAAGCCGTGAAAGCCCGTAGACAAGAAGATTGGATGGACATTTTGGGAACCTTCCTAGATGACCCCCAGAGTGCTGCTAACCACATGGTCCTGGGGATGGACCTGGAGACCCGTCAGAAGGCTAGAGGGGCTAAGAAAGGTGGTTCTGTGCCGACTTGGGTTTCTCTGTAGGGGACTGGGTTCTGGCTGACGACTCACTATAACGGGGGATGGGGGAGAGATGGGGGGGAGTCGTGTCTCACGAAGACGTGATCCCCAACTCCCCCTCTTTGATGTCCCTGGGGAAGGACATCCCTTTGAGTACTGGGTTAGTACTAGTTAAATTCAAATGACACAAAACTAGTACTTTAACTAGTACTGGATACTTATATCCTCAGCGAAGCGGGTGATTGGATATATCTTATCCTATCTTCTTAAACTCACTAACTTGGGGTTAGAGGAGACTGAATCGGGATCATCCCTGGTCATCCCTAAATGATGACCCCTGATGATACAGGATTCATTCCGGTATATAAAAAAATACTATGTCTAGAACACACCGTAACCTTCCCTATGGTTACCCCCATCGTTCACCAAAGACATTCAATGAACTAAAGCAAGTAAAAGTCAGTAATGATTACTACGATTCCCAATATCGGGTAAGTACTCGTAAACGTTATATCCCTACCTCTTGGGATGACTTACTAGCTAGTAGTTACAAACAAACCGACTTTAAACCCAATGCCTCATACCGTTAATCTCATCCACATCACTCCCGATAGTGAAGAACTGATCTCGTATATGGCACGAGTCAGTAACCCTAGTAATCAATCAAACACTGAGACCAGTGCTAAACTAATTAAATACCTTATTGATCATCATCACTGGTCACCGTTTGAAATGGTGAACATGTGTGTAGAGATCAGTACTACTCGATCTATCGCAGCCCAGATCCTTCGACACCGTAGCTTTAGCTTTCAAGAGTTCTCCCAAAGATATGCTGACGTAACAACTATCGGGAGTCCAATCATCCCATCACTGCGGAGACAGGACACCAAGAACCGTCAGAACAGCATCGATGACCTAGCTACTGAAAAGAAGGAGTCCTTCTATCGACGTATCCATCAACTGTTTGCTGAGAGTGAAGATCTCTATCGTGAGATGGTCTCCTCTGGTGTCGCTAAGGAGTGTGCTAGGGATGTACTACCCATGTCTAGTCCTTCACGTCTCTATATGAACGGAACCATTCGGTCTTGGTTGCATTACTGCGATCTGAGGTGTGGCAATGGGACCCAAGCTGAACATCAATCCTTAGCGTTTCAAGTAAAGGGTTTACTAATGCAACACGTGCCTAATGTCTGTGAAGCAATGTGGAACAGAAGCTGAGATTACCTGAGTTTAAAGTCCTCCATCAAAAGTTAAAGCGTGGAATCCCTTGGTTAGATCACCTGATCCTGGGGTTCCTTTTTTATCTTGAGGAGCATCTCCTTAATGCTCGTATTGAGAATGAGGTGAGTAAGGCGGTGGAGGAGTACGAGAAGATTGATTCACCTGTTGTGTCATTACCAGACCCGATTTATACCGAGACTAAATCACCTACATCTGAATTACTTCCTGAGATGCGTCTACAAGCTCCCTGGAGGCGTGAGTAATGGATTATCCGTGTACTGGGTGCGGTGAGTGTTGTAAACGCATACAGGCGATCCTAGACATGTCTCATGAGCATCCAGTTATTGAGGAGTTGGTACGGAGGTTTCCGTATAAGACTCGCAAGGATGGAGCGTGTGAGATGTTGACGGAGGATATGAAGTGTTCTGTGTATGAGTCAAGACCTCTTCTTTGTAATATCAAGTTAGGAGCTAAGCTTCTCAGAATGAGTGAAGAGGATTGGTATCGGTTAAACCGGGATGGGTGCAACTCGATGATTCGAGAAGCTGGTCTGGGGGAGGAGTATCTGGTGTCCTTAGATTTTTGACAGAAATTTCTCAAGCCTTATCGCTATAGGAAGGGCGCAGAATCACCCCCATGCCCCCCTTTTCCTGGTAAATCAGCGCGCTAGTTATGTTATCTAGTAGAGCAGACTGGGCTAGGTGGGCTATACCAGCACTATTGCGACCCGTTCTCAGCTAATTGTACGGTTAGCTACCGTAGAATCTGAAGTGATCTGTGGGCAATCCATGCATATATAGATCGCGTGCGCGGTTCATCCTTCATCGGGTGACCACTGCCCATATGTTTCGATATGTTAACAACCCATTCCACTAGCGCCATGGCTGCTGGTAGGTTGGCACCGAACCTAGAAAACCGAATAGAGCACAGTAGGGGCAGCCGCTAGGCGTGGCCTTGCTCACCAGGTGCGCGGGTTGGCACGGGCAGCCGATACCTGGTGGGTTGGGGTGACACTATGTCTACAGACGGATGTTCTCTCTATTCTTTATAAACAACATGGACGCACCATAAAACTAAATAGGCTGATCCGTAAACAAAAGCGGGTGATCAGGTGCAAACCCTGATCCTGCCATTCTCTCCATTTAGTGAGAGAAACTATTCCACTTGTCACACAAACTAATGTCTGATTATCTTAAGGCACACATTGCCTGGCTTGAATACCGTCTTGCTCATGAGGACATGAATGACTCTATACGCTGTCAAGTTCTCCAATCTTTGATTCTTGCTAGAGGTTACTGATCATTAACGGCCCATCATTAGGTGGGCCTTTCTTTCCACTAGCCAAACAAACATCATGGACACCCTCAACCTCCGCATCACACTTGACGAAGAGACCCCAATCTCTGAATACATGGATGATGGAATCATCACTGAAGTCTTCCCACAAATTGATGGCACATATCAAATTATCATCAAGGATGTAGACGAAGTGCTACTTGAATCACTCAATCCCGATGATCTTTGTGAGTTCTTAGGTATCGACTCAGAGTTTGTTATTGCCACTGAAGTACTGGAGTTTGCCTAATCATGACAAACGTTACGACAATCATGGACGCACCTAAGTATTACTCAAAGCGCAAGGAGAATGCTCCAGGTTACCTTGAATTGATCTTTAGGAAAAATCCTGACGCTGATCCCGATAAGAATGTGCAAGCTATTGCATACATCACCGACCACTATTCAAACAATCAACCATTGTATACAGCACACTATGGAATCTTTGAATTCAGTGGCACCAGTGTTTCAAGTGTAAAGGATGCCCTATTTGAGGCACTAGATCAAGGCTTTTGATTTACTTGTCCACTATCCAAAATCTATCACGATCTCCACCATGTCTAAACTTCACTTTTCAAAGGGCAACGCTAAGTTAACCAAACGTCTAGTCTTTAGTCTACCTGCTGGACGCACTTGTCCTGGTGCTAACATCTGCAAGGCATTTGTTGGCGTCGATAGTGACACTGGCAAGCGTTCAATCTTTGACGGTAGTGATATGATCTTTAGGTGCTTTGCGGCATCATCTGAAGTACAATACGATGCGGTATATAATAACAGAAAAGAGAATCTAGATCTACTTGCCGCAGCATTAAAAGTCGGCACTGCAGTAGAGTTAATCAACACAAGTATCCAGGAGAACCGATCTAAAGGTATCACCTTGGTTCGTATTCATGAATCAGGAGACTTTTTCAGTGCTGCTTATCTTGACGCATGGATTCAAGTCGCAAAGCTCAACCCTGATCTTAAATTCTATTGCTACTCTAAAAGTCTGCAATTGTTCCACCTTCTAGAGTTGCCAAACAACTTTTATCTTACTGCTAGTAAGGGCGGTAAATGGGATCATCTAATCGATGAGGGATACTTTCCCAGGTACTCAGTTGTTGTCAAAGATGATGCTGAAGCTGAAGCATTAGGCTTAGAAGTTGATCACGATGATTCACACTGTTTTGGTGATAAACCGTTTGCATTGTTAGTTCATGGTACACAACCTAAAGGAAGTGTTATGGGCAAGGCTATTAGACAGCGCCGCGCTGAAGGTAAGCACGCAGGATACAACTCTAAGAATAGAGCTTTAGTTTCTGCCCAATCCTTCCACTAACCTAAAAGCGTTACGATTCCATG
>Ga0222712_10006151_pt1 | contig 11904 bp, 8 predicted proteins | sample C33_657DmetaG_FD_165043 | JGI IMG/M metagenome (GOLD analysis project Ga0222712, IMG submission 165043) | Estuarine water microbial communities from San Francisco Bay, California, United States - C33_657D | ecosystem: Environmental > Aquatic > Marine > Unclassified | place: USA: California... | reverse complement strand
TTCTAAATCATCGAGAAATCGAGACGTGAACGTCTCGAAAAGTCGACGGAAATCGGTCGAGCATCGAGAATCGAGATCGGCCGGCGTGCACGTATGACGATCGAGTGGTCGACCGACCGAGTGGTCGACCGACCGAGTGACCGACCGACCAATGCCACGGACGATGCCACGAGTGCGCACTCAGGCGCTCGACCCGTGGTCGACGGTCACGAGTGGTGACTCGCGATGTCCCGACTCGCGAGGTCGCGGTCGACGAGCGCGCGTCGGCGTCGCGCGACATCGCGACGACGACGACGACGACGACGACGACGACGACGACGACGGACGACGTCTTTCGCGAAAGACGACTCGCGCGATTTTTGATTTGATTTGATTTGATTCTTTCGCCCAGCGCGCGCGTTCGACGGCGCGTTCGTTCGTCGCCGAATGTATAACGGCATCGGGTTGTCCAGCGCGCGCGGGAGCGGCACGAGCGGGTACGTGCAACAGAATGCGTTCCATCGCGCGTCGTCGCGATTGACGCGACGAACGAACGAGGACGAGGGGGATTTAAGGAGAAATCATTTGGCGTTTAGGAAACCCGCGAACGGGGGGATATTGGAACACTTTGCCAAGCGCGCGATCGAGGCGGCGGTGTGCGAATTAGACGACCGATTGGTCGGCGAAGGGGCGAGCGAGGAGACGAGACGAGCGCGAACGAACGAGCTCAGGGTGAAGTTGGAACGCGAACGCGTGAATACGAAGGAAAGAAACGATGGAGGGCGATCGAATGCGGCGGAGGAGACGCACGCGATGCGAGCGAGGAAGGAGGCGGAGATGAAGAATGTGGCGCGAGCGTTTGGGATTTCGAGCGCGAGCGCTCGCGTAGAGGGAGCGGCGTTCGATCGCGAAGGGCAGAGGAAGATGAAGGAGGAGAGACGAGAGGAGAGGGAGAGGGAAAATCGTGAGCGCGAGCGGGCGAAGAGGAAGGCGGAGAAGAAGGAGAAGAAGGAGAAGAAGAGGGCGAAGAGGGAGGCGGAGAAGCGAGAACGTTCGGCGCGGAGAGAGCGAGAGCGGGCGGATGCGTCTGCGCGACGCGGCGATCGCGAGACGCGCGAGAATTTTGAAACAATCGAGCGTTTGGAGCACGAGTTACGCGTGTTGGATGCGGAAATCGAGCGACGCGGTTTGACTGGGGGGGGGCGTCGCGCGGTGGGTGGCGAGCGAGGTCGCGCCGCGAGTCGATCGCGGAGCGACACGAGTCGCAGTTCGCGATCGAGATCGCCGTCGAGCTCGAGATCTTCTAGTCGCAGTCGCAGTCGCAGTCGATCGCCTCCGAGACGCAGACGTAGTCGTAGCGTTTCTCGTAGTCCACCACGCCGCCGCCGCGACTCTCCGAGCTCGTCGTACAGCAAAAGCCGCAGTAGAAGCAGCAGAAGTAGGAGCAGAAGCAGCAGAAGTAGAAGCAGAAATCCACCGCGAAGGCGCCGAGAGGATTCGCGTTCGAATTCTCGAGACCGTAAGCGCGCGCGCCGTCACGACAGCAACGATGACGACTCTCGAAGTCGATGATGTATTAACACGGCATGAATTTCATAATTACAGATCGTTTCCAAACGCGTACTTTTTATTTACTCGAAGACTTTGCGCGTAAAACATCTTGTATCGTTTCGCGAATAAACGCTGCAGTTTCAGGAGAGAATGGCGAGAGTGTGCGTTCGGTCATCGTGCGCTCAACATCCTTGACCTGTTGCCACGACATCGTTTCAAGCATCGTCATGAATCGAGCTCTAAATTTATTCTCATCGATGGGCTCATCGTCGTCGGCCCACTCTCTTCTGGGCGTTCCGTTTATCATTTGCGAAACGTTCTCCTCTTCGGCGATGATTGCATCGACTTCTGATTTGGCTATGGCGTTGATGTGAGACACGACGTACCACGAGAATAACGCCGTGCCGAGCAAGCACCACCCGACGAGAGTCATGATTCTCCAAGCCTTACCATCGAGGCGCGTGGAGACGCAATCAGTTAATAGATAATCACGCACGATGGCTTCTTCCCCGAGTATGAACGGGCCGAACATGATTCCCCAAAATGCACCGGTGATTAACGCCGTGCTCAGCACCAATGCGCGTCGGCATGGCCTCGAGAGCTCGTCCCAGTGCGTGATGGCGCGCGTGAGCTCTTTTCGTCGCGCTTGTGCCTTGTCCACTTCGAGAACTTCTTCGTCATACGGCATGGCGTCGATTTCCGCTCGAGCTTCGACGGCTGTCTTTTCAATATAATACGCCGCCGCGATCAATCCCAAACCTTGCGTGAGGCCAGTGAGCAATAATCCAATATCCGCGACGGAGTTCCACGCGCTCGAGTCATCCGCGTCGAGCGACTCGAAGGACGTCTCTCGGCAGAGTGCATCGGCGGAGCTGGATGACGAACGCGACGCCTTTAACATGAATGCCCCAGCGAGCGTCGTGGGTGCGAGCAAAAAGATGACCGGGAGCGTACCCAAAACCATTTCGCCCACTCGCAGACGCAAAATGCCGGTGATGACGCTCGTGGGCCAATCCGGACCGCCGACGAGGATGGCAACTTTGGGCCAATTGAGTCCTTTTCGGGTTAGCAAGTATCGAATAGAGCGCATCGTGACGCTATTGACGTTCACCATACTTCGAATCCATACGCGGTCGCCGAGTTTTTCACCGATGGCTTTTTGTTGCAGCACGACTGCGAGGAGTTTGACGGCGAAGCACACGGCGATGGCGACGATGCAAGCCCAGGCGTAACCGACCGCACCGCCGCCGAACGCGCGCGTCATCGGTTGATCAGTCAAAATGATACCACCAGTCAAATACACTGGTAAGCCAGGGATGATTGGAATCAAAAACATCGCGAGTCCGACGGCGACAAAAATGACGTACACCAAGAGCAACGGAATCGCCGTGAGCTTGACGCGAAGATACGACAAAAATACGATGGTGAACGAACCGGCGACGACGTGGAGCGCTAAGACGGTCAGGATCCAATAGTGCATGTTGATCATTATTCGAGACCAATTCCACTTGCGTACTTCGGCGAGCTGATCGCTCACTTTATCGGTGAGCCATTTCGATTTGCCTTGATTTGGCGCCGTGCCGAATGCGACGCGAACGCGTTGGTTCAACATTGACATGAACAAATAGAGCGCGCACAAGAGCGTCAGCGGCGTGGACACTAAAATTGCCTTAAAAACATTCGCATAAGATTCCGTCGCAGCGTGCATGAGCGATGCGAAGAGCGGCACGGAGCTCACGCTGGATGTAATAGTATCCAAACCGACAGTGGCGACGAGCGCTCCACACAATACCAAGAGCGCCGCCATGGAAAAAGTCACCAATATCGACGACAGCGCTTTCGCGCCGCCAGCAATTGACACGGCGACCCATAAACCGAGAAACACGAACACCAGCCCGCATCCAAAGACTTTGTATGAAAAGCTCAAAATGTCGTTTCCATCGTTTGACCGCAGCGATTTGGCCATGAGAGCGCAAAACGTGGCGAAAATAACGCTCGCAAGCGCGGCCAAGCACGGGGAAAACCACATGATGTATGCCGCGAGGCACTCACTGCCAAGATCTAATTCACATCCGATTGATGCGCGGTAACGCATTTCCAGAGCAGTGGACCACCACGCGCTCGTTCGGGATGCTTCGCTTAGAAATACCATGATGATGATGCTCGCACACGCGTACAAACTTGACGCTAGTGACGACAAAAAGCTTGAGACGCTCTTAGAATGGAACATTTTCACGCGCATGTAAGCATACAAGCACGGGGTAATGACCAAGTATAGTGTCGGTGGAGCTTGTGGGTAGCGATACGCACTCAAGCCGAGAGCGAGCGCCATCATAATCGTCGCCACGCCGCCGACGACATCTCGAGCGATTCTCGCGAATCTCATCCGCCAATGCGAAGCATCAAGAATGTAAAGCACGAAAGCGAGAGAGAGCGAGGCTATCATCAACACGTTTTCCTTCTGGTCCTTGCGAAGGGCGCGAAATGTAGGGCCACCGTAACCGATGATATGCGAAAACGCCACGACGTAGGACCCCGTCAACGCACACGTCACGAAGAGCAAGAACAAGCGCTCCATGAGCGATAGCGGTGGTAAATCTCTATCGCGCACCATACCGTGCGGCGCTGTCGAGTGCGCGCGCGCATCGGCATCGTCTTTCGGCGCTCGCGGCGTCGAGGACTCGAGCGCGCGCGCCGGCGTAACTGTCGCCGGTTTGGCAACGCGCTCGAGTATTACTTGACTCGAATAATCAACCACGACGGTCATACGCGCGTGAATGCGCGATTATTTGTTTCAATTTAGTTTTACTTTCAATTCGCGCACGCGTGGAGTGGCGCCGCGAAGAAAAGTGCGGCTCGTTGCCGCGCGGCGTGGCTATAATTGGCTGACTCTTCGTCTTCCAAACGCGGTGATGGAAGACGAAGAGTCACTTTCCTTAGGCTTGTGCTTCATCACAAAAAATTCCGCGCGAACGCTAAGAAAACTGAAAAACATGTGCGAGAGCGCGTACTCTACTCGCTCGCGATGGTTCAAGCGTCGCGCTTTCGCTAGAAATGCGGAAACTCCACGGAATCATGTCTCGCAAAGGTGGTTTCAAACGATCAAACATCGATGGCGCTGGAAATCAATCATCCCATGCCGGCGGCTGATCCTCATAGAGCGGTTCAGCGCGCTCCGGCGATTCGCGTGGTGCGGACCCCTCTTTTCCTGCGGCTTCGCGATCGACCTCCAATCGACCCTTCGCCGCAATCGCTCGAACCCAGTTTTCTTCGCGCTCGTGCGATTCCGTATCCGCGGCGTCACGCTTGAACATGCAATGCACGCGACGATGGATGAAACCCGCGTCAACGATTCCCGTGGAGTTCAGCGCTCGCATGCACGTTTCAAAATCTTCATTTTTGCAGTCGAACACGCGCTGAATCGTCGGACGTGCTGGATCACCGGTGAGCTCCGTCGCGGTGCATCGAATGAGGACGTCGCCCGGCTTGATGCCGGTTTCCAAATCCGCATGGCCGCCCTCGATGACCGTTCGCACGCACGGCCCTCGCGCACCGACGTCGTGGAACACCAGTCCCATGTCGATCGCCGGGAGCGTGCACTCGTACACCATAACTGGTCGCGCCGTAGCGGGGTCGGTCATGTGCGCCGCGTCGCGGTCTACGACGACGGCTTCGCCTCGGCGAGGCGCGTGGCGGGTGTGCGGCACGACTTCCTCGGGAATGAACTCGCCAGTTTTTGAATGCGCGCGCGCATCGTCGGAATCATCGGAACTCGCGCGCGCGGGGTGAAGATTGCCGATGCGAGTTCGCGACGAGAGGCGGACGACTCGGGCGAAATGAGCGCGGGACGGTTCGCGGCGCGCTTTCCCTCGAACGCCCGCGTGCGCGGCGATGATGCTGAGAAACATGTGCGCAACAAGCGGCACTCGATGTTGATGAATTTGTCGAGCGCAAATGTGCGTCGGTAAATGCCGACGCCTCGTAGCTGAGAACTCGCTCTCGTGTATAACAAACATGCAATCGCTCGTTTGGCGTCGTCTTCATCAACGATAGAACGAAACCAACGTCGCCAAAACCAACCCACACACCGCGCTCACGAATACCTCCTGGTGCAACAACCACCAAGACGGCACGGTCAACGCCAACGCCTCGATCAAGAACTGTGGGAGCCAAAACGTCGCGAACAAGCTGGCGACGAAAACGCCCAGGACGACGCCAAACGACCGCGCGAAACGCTTATTATTATGCTTCTGTGCCGCCGGCGGATCGAGCACGGCGTTTGGCCCTGGATCGACGTCCACCAATTTCACGAACAAGCGAAACACCATCAACAGAGCGGCGAAGATCGTCACTTGTAGCGTTCGCATCGACGGCGGCGTCACGAGCGTCACGAACGCGCACCCCAGCGTCAACGCGTAATTCACCACCACATCCTTCATCGGCGACGCGCACGCGATCGGCGCCCACGACGCGAGGCGTGCGCGATCGGCGAACGCCACGCGCTTATCCACCTTTCCCCCGGAGAGTCGCGCGGCTAGACTCGCCCGCATGATGTCTTCGTACGCTCGCTCCACATTCGCCAGCTTCGCGGCGTCGCCTTTATAAAGCATCTGTTTCGAATTATACGCCCTTTTCACCGCGATCGCATCGGCATCGGGCTTGATCCCGAGCGCCTTGAACGCGTCGTCCGCGCTCGATGAAGATGCGGAGGAGGCGCGCGCGAGGACGCGTCCTCGCGCGGCGCGCGCGAGGACGCGCGGCTGGACGACGACGGAGGCGCGCGACGACGGCGGGGCGATGCGCGCGATGATCGTGAATGCCATCGCGAGTGATGAGAACGAGAAATCGCGCGTCACGAGCGAGAGCGCGCGCGGGGGCGGGAAATGAGGACGTCGCGCGGGCGAGCGCGCTCTCGCCCTAGGGTAAGAGGCGCGACGTCGAAGGAACGAGCGAGGGCGAGGAACGAATGAGAACGACGGTAACATGAAAGGTAAACGCGAGGGGACGAAGCGGTGTTATTAAGTATACGATTTGAAATTACTGAAGCGGAACTAGAGATAATAATCACGGTTTGATTAACATCGCGTCGCGACCGGGGCCGACGCCGATGTAGCGGCACTCGCAGCCGGCGAGCTCTTCGACGCGCAAGACGTACTTCTTCGCGTTTATGGGCAGCTCATCCCACGTGCGGCACTTTGAGATGTCCGTCATCCAACCCGGGTAAGTTTCGTAAATGACTTCGACTTTTTCCAACGTGGAAATGTCGGATGGGAACGCTTGGGTAATTTTCCCATTCGGGAGCTTGTACGCGACGCCGATTTTAATCTCCTCCATTTGATCGAGCACATCGAGCTTGGTCAAATTGATGTGCGTGAAGCCGTTGATCAAGTTAGCGTAGTTCAACGCGACCATGTCGAGCCAGCCGATGCGGCGAGGACGACCGGTGGTCGTGCCGTACTCAAAGCCCAACTCGCGAAGCTTTGTGGCGACTTCGCCGTGAAGCTCAGTCGGGTACGGACCGGAACCTACGCGCGTGGTGTACGCCTTGGCGACACCGATAACGGTTTCAAACTTTCTAGGCGCCAAGCCCAGACCGTTGCACACGCCACCGAGCGCGGGATTAGAGGACGTCACGAACGGGTACGTGCCAAAGTCGAGGTCGAGCATCGTCGCGTTTGCGCCCTCGACCAAGATGCGCTTGCCCTCTTTGTGCGCCGTGTTGACGTAGTCCACGGTGTCGGCGATGAATGGTTCGATGCGCTTAGCGAGAACCTTGTAACGCTCGATTTCAGCCTCGACATCGTACTCAAAGTTGTCGAAACGCGCCGCGGCGTCGGCGGCGAGGATGCGCAACCCTTCCGCAAACTTGGTTTGGTCGCGAATGTCGCCCAATCGCAACCCGTTGCGTGTCGCTTTGGACGCGTACGCCGGACCGATCCCGCGCTTCGTAGTCCCGATCTTATTCCCGCTCAACTCTTCCTCGCGTAAACCGTCAATCTCTTTGTGTAAATCAAACAACAAGTGCGCGCGATCGGACACCATCATTCGTCCGCGCGCGTCCACCCCTCTCTTGAGCAACGCGTCGATCTCATCAAACATCCCCGGCAAGTGCACCACCACCCCGTTCCCAACGACGCACATCGCATTCTTATTCAAAATCCCACTCGGCACCAAGTGTAATGCGAACTTTTTCCCTTCATCGTCATAAATAGTGTGTCCCGCGTTCGCCCCGCCCTGACACCGAGCGACGACGTCGTACTCGCGCGCCAAAATATCAACCAACTTCCCTTTGCCTTCATCCCCCCATTGCGACCCGAGCACTGCGCGCGAATGAACACGACGACGAAGACGAATCGTCAATCACACCGTTCTTTACCCCCTGGCAGCGCATTCCCAATCCCTCGCGCTCGCGCGCGCGCTCGCGCGCTCGTCTCCGCGTAGGGTCACGCGTCCCGCCCTACGCCCCATCGGCGCCCGTCACCCTTTTTTCTTCCATCCCTCTCTCTCGCCCGCGCTCACGCCTCGACGCGCGCGGCATTCCATCACGATTTCAATCACTCAACACCTCCCATCGATCGATCGATCTGCTTTCGCTTTGTTCATCTCTTCGCATCTCTCCTAAGCGTCGACGTACCCGCGCACACGCGTCCGAGCGAGCTCCATTCGTCTCGTTTCGCGTCGCGCGCGACGACGAGCGCGCGCGCGTTCGACGCCTTCGCGCTTGGCTTTCTCACGCGCGATTGCGCGCACGACGACGACGTCACGCGCGACGTCGATGAGAGTAAGGACGACATCGCTCGATTGTGACGATGGCGACGATGCGCGATCGCTCGATCGCGCGCGACGGCGGACGAACTCGATCCATTAAGTGTCGAGTGCGACGCGAACGTGGTCCAAAAAGGAGCGAAAGGACGGCCACGGGTGGGTGGGTGTGTGTGGGGGGACTCATGATGAGTCGTGACTCATACTCTAGAAACCACGAGTCGCGACGCAGCGATCGCGCGCCGTCGACGAAAACCGCGGTGCGACCGATCGCGACGCGCGCGATCGCGTCGAGACGAACGACGGGACGACGGGCATTCGACGTCGCGACGGTAGTCGAAGTGGTACAAACGTCCATTCGCGCGGGAAAAAATAGCAATCATCGTTATTCGACGTCGCGAACGCGCGTGCTGTGAAGCGCGAGATTCCATTGAATATACCAAACCGTGTGATTCGATTCGCATTTACGGGATTGGAATTCGAGCAAACCTCGTTCGGTCGGGGATCACGATCGAGGGAAACGGTGGCGTCGGCGAGGAAAAATAGATCGATCGTCGTAGAAAAAAGACGCTCGTGGAGTCGTTCTCGACATTCCATCGCGTTTCGTTTCGTTTCCATACGTCATCGGGGTTGGAATTCTCCATAATTAAGGACGATCATCGCGTCGATTCGACGAATTGGCGATCGAGCGAGCGAGAGGACGGAGGACGGTCGTTCGCGATGCACACCCCCGATCGGAAAGGAATCGCATCGAATGCAACGTTGATGCATGGGAAGACGACGACGCCGGTGACGACGAAGCGATCGGTGCATGATGACGACGACGGTGATGGGTTTAGAAACGCGATCGTCGCGACGCCGACGACGGCGGCGGAGACCGGTCAACGCGCGGATTCTCTCGGGCTCGCGCGACGAACGAAACGCGCGATGGCGACTCCAGAGAGCACAGGGAAGAGTGAGTGGCGATGCGAGCGCGATGCCGTCGCGTCGTCGTCGTCGTCGATCGTGAACGCGGTGAGGACGACGACGGCGAAGCGGAGCGAGTCGAGGGCGCTCGCGAACGGGTTCGAGTCGCCGGAACGACGACGCGAAGGTGCGAGCGAGAACGCGCGTTTTCGGGAAAGAGACGAATGCGAAAATGCGAGCGCGAGCACGCCTCCGGCGTCGCCGACGGAGAGAGTGCGCGTGTGCCCGCAGACGCCGATGAAGGCGCACCGCACGCGGACGTTTTTCGCTGGTGAGGAGGAGTCGCGGGGGGGGGAGCGCGCGCGCGCGCGGCCGCGAGTCGCGCGGTCACTTTTAGAAGAATTCGAAGCCGCGGAGAGGAGTTTGGAAGATATGTCGGCGAGGAGAGATAGTGCGGGGTTGAAGAATGCGAGCGGCGATGATTTTGACCCGTTCGACGAGCCGAGTTTTTAACGTAACGGGCGCGTCGACCGTCGCCGGCGAAGCGCGCCATTTTGTAATTGTACTACAGTCGACGCACCGTATCGGTATCGGTACGTGCGCGTGAGAACGAACGAAGGATGGATGCGTTCACTCCCCGAGCGTGCGCTCGAAAGCGTCGATCTCGGGCGCGAGCGCGTCGAACGCGGCGACGTTTAAATCGGGAACTTTCACCCGATGCGCCCGAGCGGCGTCCACGACTACGGCGATTTCACGAAGACTCGCTCGCGCCGCGTCGATTCTCTCGCGCGTCGTCTTCGCATCGACGCTCTTGACTGATAATTTCATTCTTGTCAGCGCGTTTGCACACGATTGCGTGGCGTTTGCGGTCCACGACACGAGATCATCGCTCGTGCGATCGAACGCCCGAGCGGCGGCGATTTTGAGCGACCGTTTGCACGACGACACGTCGACGGCGACGCACGCGTTCGTGGGCGAGATCGCGTTCGGCACGCGTTCGAGCTCGCGCTTGAATTCTGCCACACGCGTTAACATGGACGTGTGCAGCTCGGCTTCGCCGTTCGGCGCGTCATCGCGCGCGTCGAGCGCGTTCGCGTCCGCTCGCAGCCGCTCGGCGTCCCGAATGGCAAACGATTCGCCGACGTCGAATCGCTCGCGCGCGTCTCGAATCAGAGCCTCCACGCTCGCCTCGAACGCACGTTCCTCATCTCCGAGCGTTGAGCTCCAGTGCGTTGGGAAATCCGCGCCGGCACCGTGCGCGGCGCGAAGGGCGTCGGATGTCCATCGCTCGGCGGCGGCGCGAACGACGCGCTCAAACGCTGGAAAACCAGGCGCGAGCGCCATGGCGTCGTAATCAAACGTCGTCTCGAACAGCGGCGGGGGATGATCGTTCGTGGAAGATTTTTCCAAATAAACACCCATGATGTGCGCGCGCAGTTCATCCATCGACGCGCGCCGCGCGTCGACGCACGCCGTTTGGAACGCGAGCCACATCGAGCGTTCAAACGATTTCAATTTCGCGTCGAGCGCTCGCGACAGCGCGCGCTCGGTGTGCGCGTACATTTCCCGCGGTGCGTGCGTCGACATCGCCGTACTCGCAGCGTTTCCTGAATCCTCCGTCGTCGCACACGACGTCGCCGCCGCGAGGGCGAACGACTTCTCCGCCGACGCGCGGTAGCGTTTGGTCGCCGCGATCATCGGCCGCAATCGTTCGTTCAGGTCAATTCTGAATCTGTGTTCCACCGCCTCGCGCGCGCGCGCGATGGCGTCGCGCACGCTCAACGCGCACGCCGATAGTGTCTTCTCGGCATCGTCCCCGTTCGTTTCGAGTGCGCGTGCGAAAGTATCGACGTCGTACGTCTTCAGCGTCGTTCCGCGGGCGTCCTCCGCGGCGTCGAAATCGTACGCGTCCGCGCTGTTTGATTTCGCGAGCTCTTCCCGACGAAACGCGCGCACGCTCTCGCGAATCCGTTCGCAGATAGAACCACGAATCTCCAACGCCGCGCGTGCGGTGTCCGAGGCAAAAGCGTCGCCGTAGACCGCCGACGCGTCGGCCAGAGCGCGTTTCGCTCGTCGAATCTTTCTCCCGCGCGCGTACGCGCGCATCAAATCAAAACTCTTCCGAATAAAATGCTCTCGAAACGTGCGCATCCCTCGGAGCTTTTCAAATACCTCGCCTTCATGTCGAAATCTCGCCGACGAAGTAAATTCCACCACCACGCACGTCTTCGCGTCGAACGTCGCGTACCCTCTCGCGCTCCTCGTGTCAAAATACGCGCGCGCGCCGCTTCCACCATTCTCTCTCGTCACCACCTCGTACGTCGCCTCCGCGCGCGTGCGCGCTTTCTCGGGGGCGTAATACGTCATCTCACTCGTGCGCGCGCGAACGTACTCGAACGCGCCGTCGGAGACGTCCTCGACGTCGTCGTCGGTGTCGTCGCCCATGACGTGTGATGTCGCTCGAAATAGCGCGATGTGAACCGTCAACGAATGACGCCAAAATGGAAACGGACGCACGCGTCCGGTCGCTCGCATGGGCGTGATTAGGGTTTTCATAACGCCCCATCGCGCCGCTCGCGCGTCGCTCAACGCGCGAACGTCGACGGCAGACGTCGAGTTGAATCGCTAAAACGCGAAAGGTTTCGCGCGTTCCATTCGTCCTTCGTCGCGACTTGGGGTGATTCGCGTCGCGAGCGCGCACGAGAG
>Ga0222712_10006147_pt1 | contig 11910 bp, 10 predicted proteins | sample C33_657DmetaG_FD_165043 | JGI IMG/M metagenome (GOLD analysis project Ga0222712, IMG submission 165043) | Estuarine water microbial communities from San Francisco Bay, California, United States - C33_657D | ecosystem: Environmental > Aquatic > Marine > Unclassified | place: USA: California... | reverse complement strand
CTCTGGTCAACCAAGCCTCTGAGCCTCCGGGCCTCTCGTTGTTCTTCCCCTTGTCCGCGTGCCAACTTGCCCACATGCCCCCCGCGCAGGCTTCGCCTGCGGTTACTTCCCCGCTTCCGGCTCCGCCCCGCCTTCCGTCTTCACGCCCGACGGCACGGCGCCGAGCAGTTCCAACGCGGTGATGGTCGCCTTGAAGGTCACGGTGCCCGCGGTGCCGCGGTCGGTCGTCATGGTGAGGTTGCCGATCGCCAGGTACGGCGCGCGCGACTTCACGCTTTCGTAGAAACGGAGCACGCTCGCGATGTCCGCCTTGCGGCAGCTCATCTGGAGGGAGTGGACCGCGAACTTGCCCGCCTTGGTCGTCTTGGGCGATTCGGTGTTGGCGCTCAGGCCGGCTTCCTTGGCGGCGTTCACCGCTTCGGCGACGAGCTTGGCCTGGTCGTAGCCATGGCCGGAATCGAGCCCCTGCACGGCCAAGGCCGTCGCGTTGCGGACCTCGCGCTCCTTGGCGAGCGTCGCCTTCTGCGCGATCGCGTCGGCCTCGAGCTGGCGCCAGGCGTCCCAGCCGCCGCGGACGCGGCCCCAGGCGCCGGTCGACCACAGGGTCGCGGCGACGAGCAGCGCGGCGAGCGCCATGAGGCGCTCGCGGGGTTTCAGGCTGAAGAAGAAGTGTTTCATTGTTTGGGGGTTTCGGCGGCCTTGAGGAGCAGGGCCTGCTTGAAGGTGATCTCGAGGCGGAAGGTCGTGGAGGTCTCGCGCACGCGCGGCTCGCTGTTGGTCACGGCCTCGACTTCCGGCATGGCCTGCACGGCCTTGAGGAAGTCGGAGATGTCGCCGGCGTTCGGCGTGCGGGCGTCGACGGTCATCATCGGCTTGGTCAGGACGCTGTCCTTGAGCTTCTTGACCTCGCAGTGGATGTTGGTGAATTCGACGGTGGCCGGGCGCTTCTCGTTCACGAGCGCGAGCATCTCCATCGGCAGCAGGCGCTTGACGCCCAGCTCGAGGATGCGATCCGTGATCTTCTGCGATTCCTCGATGTCCTCGACGAGCGGCTGGCGGGTCTCGTTCGCGACCTCGAGCGCGTGCGAGCGCATGCCGACTATGAAGCCGCCGATGTCGAGGAGCAGGGAGAGGACGAGGACGGCGGCGCCCACGCGCGCGGCGTTCCAGAGGAGGAGGTTCAGGCGCTCCTTCTTGCGTCGCTCGGCCAGGAAGTCGCTGTCGCGGATGTCGGAATCGTCGAGTCCCTTCTTGGGGATGGTGAACGTGCCGTCGAACTCGCCCTTGAGGACGAGGTTGCCCTCGACGAGCGCGCCCGAGAGCGCGCCGGCCAGGCTCTCGACGGGGACGTCCGCGGCGAGGTCCGCGCGGGCCGCGGCCTCGCGGGCGAGGCCGGCTTCGTCGGCGTCGGCGAGCTCGGCCACGACGATGGCGGCCGGCAGCTCTTCGCCCGCCTTCCAGGCGAGCGCGGTGAGGCGTTCTTCGCCGCGGTGCGTGACGACGCCGTCCGCCGCGGGGCGGTGGCCGCAGAGCGCCAGGAATTCCGGGACGACCTGGCAGTCTTCCGGCCAGGCGAAGCTTTCTTCCGCGGTGAAGCGGCGGCGATGCGCGGCGTAGGCGAGCACCTGCTTGCCGTCGGCCGACGTGACGTAGCCGACGAGCATCTGCTCGAGCGGGAAGGGCGAGATGGCCTCGAGCGCGAGGTTCACCTGGCCGGGGACGTCCTCGCCCTCGACGGCGAGGCGCCGCACGAAGAAGCGGTTGCCAGGAAGCATCGCGGCTTCCTGCGGCTTAGGCCCGGTGAAGGCGCGCGTGAGTGGGGAGGTCATTTGGTGAGGGGCGGCGGAGCCGAGGGGTCGGTGGAGTCGGAGGGGGGCTTGGGAGCGGGCGGGGCGCCGTTGTCTTCTTCCCAGGCGAGGATCTGGAACGGGTACGCGATCGTCTTGGAGGCGACGCGGCCGCTCATGGTCGATTTGCCGAAGGTGGCCGGCGCCTCGATCCCGGGGGTGAGGTAGGGGGAAGGTGTCGTAGTCGACCGCGGAACGGCTGTCGAGGTTCCCGTGGTCCGCGGAATCGTGGCCGTCGTCGTGCCGCCCCGGCTCAGGCCGATGCTCGGGTCGGTGTCCGGGTTGGCCGCGGCGCTCGGGTAGGCCACGTCCTCGCGGATGGCCACCAGGGCGCTGACCCGGCACTGGGCCCGGCCTTCCTTCACGGTCACCCGCAGCCACATCAGGATGATCTCGTCGTCGAACTTGGCGATGTTCGCCCCGCCGCCGATGAGCTGGCGCACCTCGCTGGTCACGCGGAAGTAGGGCGGGGTGCCGACGATCCGCTTGCCGATCTCGGCCTGGCGCTCGCGGATCAGGGCGAGCTGGTTCTCGTCCAGGCCCTGCGAGAGGAGGACGGCGTCCGAGGCGGTGTTGATGTTGGCCTGGGGGAAGGTGTACAGGCTGACGCAGTCCTTGAAGGCGAGGAAGATCGGGGTCGGGCGGCCGAACTCGTCGAAGAACATCTCCTTGGCCACGCCGATCGACCGGAACTCCTCGAAGCTGCGGATCGGGCGGCGCGCCGGGCGGAACGACAGCGTGCTGCGCTGGTAGGCCGCGTCGGTGGCTTCCTCCTCGATCGATTCGTACGCCTTGCTCTGCCATGCGACGATGGCGTCCGACACGCGCTCGGCGTCGCGCTGCTCCATGCCGAGGGAGTAGAGCAGCTGGATGAGGTCGTTCTTGGTCAGGACGCTGAGCGGCAGCTTGGCCGACTCGTCCTCGAACTCGAACTTCACCTCGAGCCCGTCGCGCGCCGGGAAGCCGGCGTAGGCGTGCGGGTCGTCGAAGCCCTGCGAAGGCGCGTGAATCTTGTTCAGGTCGATCGAGCGGATCTCGGCGATGACGGCCAGCGCGAGCTCCAGCTCCGACTGCGCGTCCGCCCGCAGGCGGCGGCGGTCCGCCTCGCGCGTGGCCATGGCGAGCTCGAGCGAATTGTCCTCCATGAAGCGGGCGAGCAGCAGCGAGGCCAGCGTGATGAGCACGAGGACGACGATGAGGACCGAGCCGCGGCGCTTCCGGACGTTCATGGCGTCGACGCGCCGGAGCGCTTGATGGGGAGGTTGATGACCTTGGTCGTCTTCAGGGCGCCGCGTTCGAAGAGGACGTGCAGGCGGGCCGGCTTCTTCCAGGTGGTGGCGCCGACGTCGTTGACCGGCTCTTCCTCGACCTTCCATTCCTTGAGGTCCGGGTCGTAGTACTCGTAATGCAGCGCGGTGACGAAGGGGCTGATCACGGTCTCGTGCTTGTCCGCCTTGTCCCGTTCCAGCTCGAGCCGCGACTGCCACTGGAACACGAGCCCGCGGCCCGGTTCGACGTACACGTTGAAGTCGACGTCGGGGAGCGGCGCTTCCGGCCAGTCCGCCAGGCGGCCGGCGTCGGCCAGCAGGAAGCTCAGCCGCGGCTGGGTCGTGCCGGCGCCGTCGTCGACGTCCTTGAGCGCGACGCCCGAGGCGCTCGGCCCGAAGGTCGCCTGTTCGAAGGCGTTGCGCACCAGCGCGGTCGCGGCCCGCGCATGCTGGTCGAAGAGCCGCTGGTCGCGGCCCCCGCCCCAGAGCTCGCTCATGGAGAAGAGGAAGGTGTTGAGCGCCACCATCAGCGCTCCGAGCAGGGCGAGCGACACGAGCATCTCGAGCATCGTGAAGCCGCGGCGGCGCTCGCAGGTCGCGCTCATCGCTTGGCCGGCCGCGCGGCGGGCTGCCCTCCGGGTGCGCCGCCCTTGGCGGGCTGGCCGTTCTTGCCGTTGTTCGGCGCGCCCTGGCCATTGCCGCCTTTGCCTCCGGTCGCGCCGCCGCCGGGCTGGCCGGGGACGAGCTTCTTGCCGCGCGTGGGGGCGCTGATGAAGGCGGAGTTGCCGTCGGCTTCCTTGTAGCCGCGTTCCTTCTCGAGGCGCTGGCGTGCTTCGTCGCGGATCTTCTGGCGGTCCGAGGGGATCGACCAGGTGGGCCGCAGGAGCATGCGCGTCTCGGTGAATTCCTCGGCCTCGGCGCCGCCCGCGGGCTCGATCTCGGCCGTCAGCTGCACGGCGAAGAGGTCGCTCACGGCGGTGGCCTCGATCTTGCCCTGCCAGCGCGCGGTACGTCCGCCCGGCAGGTGGATCTCGCCGCCCGCCTCGACGTCCTCGAAGCCCGGCGTCTCGATCAGCGCGGCGCGGCAGCGCGCGAGGTCGTCGAGCCGCTGCTCGTCCTGCTTCATGGCGATGCGGCTGAGCAGCACGTTCGAGTACGCCGCGCCGAGGCTCACGGCCGCGACCGCGAAGATGGCGAGGCTGACGAGCACCTCGATGAGCGTGAAGCCGCGGCGGTTCATCGGGCGTCGACGGCCGGCAGCGGCGCGCAGGTCAGCGGGTCGATGGGGACGAGGCGGCGGCCGTCGTCGCGCGTGATCTCGAGGCGCACGCGGTCGCACGTGCCGTCCGGGTAGAAGCGCATGCGGACGAGGGCCTGTTCCGAGGCCACGCCGCCCAGCAGGATCGCGCCCGCGGTCTCGGGCGCGAGGATCTTGACCTTCACGCCCTCCGCGCGCGGCAGCCGTTCCTCCGTCCGCGGGTGGTCTTCGGCGGCGTTCTCCTGGCCCCAGAGGAAATCCGGGCCGGTGTCGTCCGCGTTGTCGGTCGGGGTGAGCTCGAGGATGGTCGCCTGCTGCACGGCGTGGCGGCGGACGGTCTGCAGCAAGGCCTTGAGCGCGTCCTCCGGGTCGGAACGGACGGTGCTCTTGAGGAGCGTGCTCGAGCCGCCGATCAGGACGGCCGCGATCATGCTCATGAGGCCGATGGCCAGCAGCGTCTCCAGCAAGGTGAAGCCGGGACGCGCCGGGATGCCGGATCGTTGCTGCGGAGCCGGGCTCACCAGTTGCCGATGTCGTCCGCGGTGTCCGCCTGCTTGTCGCGGCCCTTCGAGAAGAGGTCGTAGCTGTCCGTGTTATGCGTGCCGGGGTAGCGGTACTCGTAGGGCTCGCCCCACGGATCGGAAGGGGCCTTGCCGCCCGGGACCTTGATGTACGGGCCCTTCCACTGGTCGGCCTTGTCTTCCGGCGCCTTGATCAGGGCCTTGATGCCCTGCTCGGTCGAAGGGTAGTCGCCCATGTCGCGACGATAGCTGAGCAACGGGGCCTCGAGCGACGAGCGCACGAAGATCTTGGCGGAGCCTTCCTGGCCCTGGCCGAAGAACTTGTCGAGATTGCCGACGACGACGCCGACGAGCAGCGCCATGATGGCGATGGTGATCAGGATCTCGAGGAGGGTGAAGCCCTTGCGGAGTCGACGGGCGGACGTTTTCTGGACGGTGGTCATGGAGGGGAAGAGAGGGCGTGGCTCAGCGGACCTTCGGGGTCTTGGCCGGCTTGGTCGTCGGGGCCGGCACGGCGGTCTTGCCGCTCGTCGGGGCTTCGCCGCCGCGGTCGCCACGGGAGCGTCCGTCGGTCGCGCCGCCATCCGGGCCGCGCTTGCCGAACTTGTCGCGCATGGACTGGCGGAAGGCTTCGATCTGCTCAGGCGTCAGGTTGCCCGGGCCGCCGGCTCCGGGCACGCCGGCGACGGCGGCCTGCGGCTGGACGGCGTTGGAGACGGCCGCGAGCTGCGCGGCGCTGGGGCCTTTGTAGGCGATCACGACGGCTTGGTGCAGCGCCATCTGCTGGGGCTGGCCGCCGTTGTCGATGACGAGGGTCTCGTTCGCCGGGTCGAAACCTTTCACGACGACGGGGACGTTCGTCGACGGGGCTTCGCCTTCGGCCACCCAGCTCGACTGCTTGGTCAGGGTGTTGTAGATGCTGTAGTAATTGACGCCGCCTTCCGCATACATGCCGCGGAATTCGAGCGTGCTCGGGGCGACGCCCGGTCCCGCCGGCGCGCCGGTCCCGCCGAAGGGCGAATTCTTCACGAGGCCTTCGAGGTCGACGGCCGAAGCGGTGCCAAATCCGAGCAGGGCCGCGGTCAGCAGGCTGCCGGTGAGTCGGGGGAGGGTGCGCATCTTATTAAAGGGGGAGGGGGTATCTCTAAAACACCAAGCAAGGGGTTAGGTTGCCAACTTCATGCCCATCTTGCAGGCCCCTTTCCAGGGTATCGAGGAATAATGCCCGAATGAGCCATTTTCACCCTATTTCTGGCATATAAACCCCAAGAATGGTCCGAAACGTCCTATCCAATCGATTAACAGCCAAGCTTTTAGGCATTTTTACAAATTATTGACAACTTTTTGACGTTTCGGGCCTTTGGTTTGCAACCTCGCCCCTCCTGCTCTGTTTAAAGGACGGATGCAGCTCTCGGCCCCTCGCGCAGCCTGGCCCACCCCGATCATCGCGATGCTCGGGGCGGTCGTCTGCGCCTGGTCCGCGCCGGTCGCCGCCCAGGACTTCCGGAAGGATGTGCAGCCGTTCCTGTCCAAGTATTGCTACGAGTGCCATGACGCCGAACTGGCCAAGGGCCATCTCGACCTCGAGGCCTTCAAGGACGACACCCGTTTCTTCCGCGACCAGCGCATCTGGCGCGAGGTCGTCAACCAGGTGACGTCCGGCGAGATGCCTCCGGTGAAGGTCAAGGTCCGCCCGTCGCCCGCGGAGATCGAACACCTCCAGACGTCCATCCACAAGCTGCTCGCCGGCGCCATCGCCAAGGCGAAGCCCGATCCGGGCGACGTGACCATCCGCCGCCTCAACCGCCTGGAGTTCAACAACACGATCCGCGACCTCTGCTTCCTCGACGAGAACTTCTCCGCCGACTTCCCGGCCGACGACACGGGCTACGGCTTCGATAACATCGGCGACGTGCTGACGTTCTCCCCCGTCCACCTCGAACGCTTCCTCGCCGTCGGCGAACAGATCGCCGCCAAGGCCATGCCGGTGAAGCCCAACGAGCTCGACGGCACGGGCCTCGCGATGATCGAGATGCTCCCGAAGGGCCGCCGCGACAGCCAGCAGCGTTACTTCGATCCGGCGCCATACCTCGTCGGCCCGATGGAGGCCGTCCGGGACGGCGATTACCTCATCTCGGTCAGCCTCCGCTCGACCGGCGCAGTCGGCGATCCGCCCCCGAAGGTCGCCTTCCTCGTCGACGGCGTCGAGGTCGGTTCCTACCAGTTCAAGTCGGTCCGGAAATCCGAGGTCGCCGAAGCCAAGGTCACCCTGAAGAAGGGCAAGCACGAGTTCACGCTGAAGTGGCTCAACCCGCCCGCGAAGATTCCCGGCAACGCCCGCACGCTCTCCGGCCTCCGCCTCCGTCTCCTCGGCCCGACCGACACGCGCACCGAACTGCAGCGCCGCCTCGGCGTCGTCATCGGCGCCAAGACCGGCGACGCCCGCGCCCAGCTCGTCGCGAACTGGTTCGTGAGCCGCGCCTTCCGCCGCCCCGCCACCGGCCCCGAGCTCGCCCGCTACGGCAAGGTGTTCCGCGACGCCGAGCAGGCCGGCGGCAATTGGGAAGCGGGCGCGCAGGCGATGATCGCCGTGGTGCTGGCTTCGCCGAAGTTCATCTTCCGCGGCGAGCAGGACGAGAAGCCGACCGAGAAGGAGGCCCACCCGATCGGTGAGTTCGCCCTGGCGTCGCGCCTCAGCTACTTCCTCTGGGGCTCGATGCCCGACGACGAGCTCTTCCAGCTCGCCTACGCCGGCAAGCTCTCCGCCAACCTCGAGGCCCAGGCCCGCCGCCTCCTCAAGGACCCCCGCGCCCAATACCTGACCCAGGGCTTCGGCCTGCAGTGGCTTCAGCTCCGCCAGCTCACCGCGGTCTCCCCTGATCCGGCCCTCTACCCGAAGTTCAGCGAGGCGGTCCGTGCTTCGATGATGAAGGAGACCGAGCTCTTCTTCGCCGAGGTGGTCCGCGAAGACCGCGACGTGCTCGACTTCCTCGACGGCGACTTCACCTACGTCGACCGCACGCTCGCCGCCTTCTACGGGCTCAATCCTGAGTTCCCGCGCGCCCGCGACCGCGGCGAGTTCGTCCGCGTGACGCTCCCCAAGGGCGAGCGCGGCGGCATCCTCACGCACGCGTCGATCCTGACGGCCACCTCCAACCCGACGCGCACGTCCCCCGTCAAGCGCGGCAAGTGGATCCTCGAGCAGATCCTCGGCACGCCGCCGCCGCCCGCGCCGCCTTCCGTCCCGACCCTCGAAGGCCAGCAGCTCAAGGGTAACCTCCGCCAACGCATGGAACAGCACCGCGCCGATCCGGCCTGCTCCTCCTGCCACTCGCGCATGGATGCCATCGGCTTCGCGTTCGAGAAGTTCGACGGCGTGGGGCTCCTGCGCTCGACGGACGAGGGCCAGTCCATCGATCCTTCCGGCAAGCTGTCCGACGGCCGCGCGTTCTCCGGCGCCGGCGAGCTCAAGCAGCTCCTCCGCAAGGACCGCGAGAAGTTCGTCCGGAATCTTTCCACGAAGCTCCTGACCTACGGCCTCGGCCGCGGGCTCGACTACTACGACGGCCCGGCGGTCGACAAGATCACCGAATCGGCCATGAAATCGGGCAATCGCTTCTCCTCGATCGTCCTGGGGGTCGTGCTGAGCGACCCTTTCCGCCTCCGCCGCGGAACATCCCAGGTTGAATCCGGGTCTAATCCCGCTAAGAAGTAATTCCCCGCCATGAAGACCGACCTCCTTCCCCGCCGCACGGTGCTCAAAGGCCTCGGCGCCGTCATGGCCCTGCCGTGGCTCGAAGCGATGGGTCTCCAGACCTCCTGGGCCGCCGGCAACACGCCCGCGAAGAACGCCGCGCCGAACCGCATGGCGTTCCTCTACGTCCCGAACGGCGTGAACATGGACGGGTGGCGCGTCGGCGCCGAAGGAGCGCTGCCTTCCAAGCTGCCACCGATCCTCGCGCCGCTGAACAACGTCCGCAAAGATTTCTCGGTCCTCACCGGCCTCGCCGCCGACAAGGCCCGCGCCCACGGCGACGGCGGGGGCGACCACGCGCGCGCGATGTCCGCCTTCCTCACGGGCGCCCAGCCCCGCAAGACCGACGGCGCCAACATCCGCGCCGGCGTCTCGGCCGACCAGCTCGCCGCCTCCCGCATCGGCGACCGCACCCGCCTCGCCTCCCTCGAGATCGGCACCGAAGCCAGCAAGCTCGCCGGCGGCTGCGACTCGGGCTACTCCTGCATCTACCAGTCCAACATCTCCTGGCGCTCGGCCACCCAGCCGATGCCCAAGGAAGTGAACCCGAAGCTGATCTTCGAACGTCTCTTCGGCGCGGGCTCCGACCTCGAACGCCAGCGCCGCGACGCGCAGCGCAAGTCCGTCCTCGACGCGGTCCGCGAAGACTTCCGCGAACTCAACGGCCGCCTCGGCGCCGACGACCAGCGCAAGCTCGACGAATATTTCACCGCGGTGCGCGAGATGGAGATGCGCATCGCGAAGTCCGGCGCCGACGGACAGAAGCAGCTCCCGGCCGGCGCCTCGGTCCCCAAGGGCATCCCGGAAAGCTACGCCGAACACCTCCGCCTGCTCGCCGACCTGATGGTGCTCGCGTTCCAGACCGACACCACCCGCGTGGCGACGTTCGTCCTCGCCAACGAAGGCAGCAACCGCTCCTACCCGTTCATCGGCGTGCGCGACGGCCACCACAGCATCTCCCACCACGGCCATGACCCGGTGAAGCTGTCGAAGATCCAAGACATCAACGTCTTCCATTCGACGCACCTGGCCTACCTCCTCGAACGCCTGAAGTCCGTGAAGGAAGGCGACGGCAACCTGCTCGACCATTCGATGATCGTCTACGGTTCCGGCAACGGCGACGGCGACCGTCACAACCATGACGACCTTCCGATCCTCCTCGCCGGCGGCGGCTGCGGCACCCTCCGCCAGGGCCGTCACATCGTCTACCAGAAGGAGACGCCGATCAACAACCTCTGGGTCAGCATGCTCAACCGCATGGACATCCGCGACGTCCAGCTCGGCGACAGCACCGGCGAACTTAAGAAATTGAGCTGAGCTCAATTTCTTAAGTTCAGAGTATCGAGTCTGGAGTATCGAGTATCGGGGTAGTTGCCTCTGCCTCGGGTAGGGCCAAGCATCCCTGCTTGGCCGCGGCCGACCAAGGATGGTCGGCCCTACCGTTCGCCGCAGGGCGAACCTAGGTAGGGGCACGATTCATCGTGTACTCCTATATCGGAGGGCGCGGCAAAGCCACGCCCCTACCTCCAGCCGCCCTGCGGCGGCCCCCTATACTCGATACTCCATACTCGATACTCCGATCTGACTTCCGCGGCTTCCGCCGCGGAAGTCAGATCATGCCCGCTTCTTCGGCGATGGTATCAAGCTTATGCTCGAGGAGCTCGAGCTTGGCCTTGAGGGCCGCGATCTCCCTGGCGAGCTGTTCGTTCTGGACGACGAGCTGCTGGAGGAGGGCGACTATGCCTTCGTTGGTCTGATGTGTTTTCACGTGAGTGATGCATGGTGCGTGCGACGGATCCTCGCGACGGCGGCACGCGTACGTCGGAGGGCGCGGTTCATCCCCAGGCGGGGAAGGGAGCGGCCGTCAGGCCTTTGTTTTAAGCGCGAAAACTCCCGGGCCTCAGCGAGTGCTGAGACAGATCGGATACGTTATTCGTAGTCTTAAAGACATGCCGCCACTCTGCCCGACCCCGGCCCGGTGTCAAGGTAGGGTAGGGTCGAGCATCCCTGCTCGACCGCGGCCGACCAAGGATGGTCGGCCCTGCCCAAACAAGTTCGCCGCAGGGCGAACCCAGGTAGGGGCACGATTCATCGTGCACTCCTTTTGCGGAGGGCGCGGCGAAGCCACGCCCCTACCTCCGCTTCGCAGCCGTTCCCTCGATGCATCCGCTTGCCCCCGTGTCACCTTGCCAGCCTGTCCCCTCATGTGCACCGCACATGCCAACCTTAATCCTCCATTAAGCCCCGCATTTTCCTGAAAATTTAGTGCCCTTCCTGAAGCAACTTTTCGTTCACCCGCGGCGTTTCATTTTCGTAACCTCACCCCATGAACCCCGTTGATCCGTCCGCCGGAAAACCCAATCCGTTCTATAAGCCTGCCTTCGGCCAGGTGGTGCGCCGCCAATTCATCGGCCTCCTGGCCGCGACCTTCGGCTGGACGCTCCTGCCGTCCGCTTCCGCCCAGGAAAAGAAAGGGAAGGGCGGCGGCAAAGGCGGCAAGGGCGGCGGCGATGATTCCTCCAAGGCCCGCGGCCCGGTCTTCCAAGGCGAATACGTCCTCCCGGAATCCCTCGCGGAATATTCCAAGGTCTCGCTGATCTTCGGCCGCGCGACCGACAAGGCCATCACGGCCAGCCTCCTGCCTGCGTCCTCGATGGAGGCTTTCCTCGAGATCGGCACGGCGAAGGGCAAGTATACCCGCAAGACGGCGGTGACCCCGCTGCCCTCGGGCAAGGCCACGGAAGTCATCATCGATGGCCTGACCCCGAACACGGAATACTTCTACCGCCTGAATTACCGCAAGCCGGGCGCCGGCAACTACACGCAACGCGCCGAAGCCCGCTTCGCCACGCAGAAGACCCCGGGTTCCTCCTTCGTCTTCACGCTGCAAGGCGACTCCCATCCGGAGCGCGCGCAGGCCAGCCACCCGGACCTCTACGCTCGCACGCTCGTCACCGCCGCGGCCGACAAGCCGGACTTCCATATCTGCATCGGCGACGATTTCTCGATCGAGCGCATCCGCACGATCAACGACGCGAACTGCCAGATTCCCTACCTGCTCCAGCGCCCGTTCCTCGGCCTCATCGGCTCCGTCGGCCAGGTCTTCCTGATGAACGGCAACCACGAGCAGGGCTCGCTCTTCAACTTCTCCCAGAAGGACGAACGCCGCGACGTCGCGATCGGCGTCCAGAAGGCCCGCAACGCGCTCTACCCGACCCCGGGCAACGAGGGCATCTACACCGGCCACGCCGAACCGTTCAAG
>Ga0222712_10006146_pt1 | contig 11910 bp, 8 predicted proteins | sample C33_657DmetaG_FD_165043 | JGI IMG/M metagenome (GOLD analysis project Ga0222712, IMG submission 165043) | Estuarine water microbial communities from San Francisco Bay, California, United States - C33_657D | ecosystem: Environmental > Aquatic > Marine > Unclassified | place: USA: California... | reverse complement strand
GTGCGCGCTCGCCCATATCCTCCGCTCGTTCGCGCCTCGCGCTCGTTCGCGCGCGCGAACCGGCGCGCGAACCGTCACCTCTCCTATCCACCCCTCGCTTTTTCCCTTTCGATCGCGCGCATGCGATCGCACACGCGCGCGCGACGACCGTTCGTTTCCTTTCGTGCGTTTCGCGTCGAAACTTTTCGTTTCCATGCGCGAAATGACGCGCGAATTCGCAAACGCTCGTCATCGCTCCATCGGTGCACTTTAAATAGCTTTTCACCCGTCGAATGCGAAATAACGTCGCGATCGCGCCGAACGTGGTCGCCGACGCGCGAATGCGCGCCCGTCGACGACGACGCGGTGGTAAAAAATGCCGTTCATTTTTTTTCCAACGTTTCCTCGCACGCGTCGCGTCGCGTCGCGTCGACGACGAGTCGCGCGCTGATGACATTCCTCGCGAAATCGCGCCCATGTCGTCGCTCGGTGTCGCTCGAGCGTCAGGTCTCGACGCTATCGACGACGATGACGACGGCGAACGCGTTCACGCGCGCGCAACGCGAGCGCGAAAAGCAATGTCGAGCGCTCGCGCGCGCGACGTGCGAACTGTTGAACGTCCCGGTCGATGCGCAGTGCGTCGCGCTCGTCGGCGCGCTCAAGTTCTACGCCGCGCTTCGCGCGCGCGAGACGACGCGCGGCGCATGCGAGGACGTCGACGCGGTGCACGACGGGAGTCATTGCCCAGAGCTCGTGGTGGCGAGCGCGATATATTTAGCGTGTAAACTAGAAGAGAGCGCGACGAGCGCGCAGGACGTGGTGAACGCGGTGGTGAGGATGGCGTCGAGAGGATGCGACGACGCGGGACTGAAGAGAATAGCGTTGACGACGCGAGCGAACGTGCGCGCGCGAGGACGAGATCAAGTCGAGTTCGAGGAAGGGATGGCGTTGGCGGGATACGATGACGTTGGCGAGGACGGTGTTGTCGTTGGGGCACTGTATTACGAGTACAAGGATCGCATACTGGAACTGGAACAGGAGGTGCTGCGAGCGATGGATTACGAATTGAACACGGAACAACCGCACAAGTACATGTTTCACATCGTACACGCGATCGGAGGAGGGGAAGAGTTGGCCAACGCGGCGAGCGCGGCGCTGTCGAACATGATGTTCGATACGGAGGATTTATTGTTGACGACAGAGGCGCATACGCTCGCGGCGGCGGCAGTACATTTAGCGTCCATCGTGCTCGAGTGCGAGAGCGAGCTGAAGAGCGACGGTGCGAAGAAGTGGTACGACGTGTTGGGTTTTGATTTTGAGAAAATGTCCGACGTGAACGAGAGATTTCTCGCGGCGGTCGACAGCGCGCGTGAGTTATAAGACGTTGGTTTACAATGAACGGCATGGACCGTGTTAGTTTAGTATAGGAGATATGGCGGTCGCGCTACGGAGCAACCGTCATCGTGTAAATAGTGTAAAGATCCCGATTCCGAACGTGTTTCAGCTCGATCGTAAACTACATTCCAGGGCGGGCTCCAACGGATGCCGTTTTTGCACCGCTTTCAAATCCGGCGTACTCATTCGTGAACACGTCGTACAATACTTTTCTCAATGTGCTCGGATAAAATGGTTTGCCCAGCGAACCGTCGCATCCAGCTTCTTTGACCGACATCAAGTGCTCTGGTCCAACGTTTGCGCTCAAGGCGACGATCAGATTCTTCTTGTATGACGTCGGGGCTTTTCGCTCAAGCTCGCGGATTCTCTTGGTCGCCGTTGTACCATCCATCACAGGCATCATCACATCCATGAAGACAACATCATACGGCGAGATCACACCACTGATTGTCTGTTCTATTAGCTGCGTCGCGATTAGACCGTTCTCGGCCAAATCGACGGTTACGCCGCACTTCTTCATCGAATGAACGGCCACTTTTTGGTTTAACCGATTATCTTCGACGACGAGCACGCGCATAGAGCTAATGTCAATGTCAGGCTCAGCGACGACGCCCTTCGACGCGGCCTTTTCCCACTCGCGTATGGAAGACACAACCTCTTCGCCCTTTTCAATGCCACCCCCTCCAACTTCAGTGCCGTACTTGGAAGGAAGCTCGGATTTGTTGATATAACTCTCGTTATCGCCAGCTTTGGACTCATCTGGGAAATGCTTTCGTCTCGAATTTCGAGCCAAAAACATGAGATTATCATAGAACGCCGACATGGCCACCGGTTTCATGATCGCTCTCGTCGATGAAGTATGCGGCAAATCTTTCATCACGGAAGTCTTGGCTAGAATCAGAATATAAGGCTCCGGAGCCATGGTTCTCAAAAAGTGTTCGTGCGCAAAGTATTGATCATCCTCGATGATAAGCACCAGCACCTTTCCCGCTGCATCTGCGTGTTTCACGTAATGCCTCAACTGCGCGTGGTCGTCGTTTTTCAATTCGAGTTCGAAAATATTTGATGAAACAATCTGGTTGCACGCCAAGATATTTCGCACCGTTCGCTTCTGCAATCCAAGGGGAAGGGAAAGTACAACTTGGAAATCAGAAGGTAACGCGCTAGCTTGAGTCAATGGTTTATACGCGACTGGTAACGTGATGGAGAACTTTGCTCCTGCGTCTTCCTTGGAGGTGAAATCGATAGATCCACCCATGAGCTCTACGATGGTTTTCGTAATCGTCAAACCAAGACCTGTGCCCTGAACTCGCAACGCAGAGTAGTCGCTTTGTTGACTGAAAGGTATGAAGAGCGCGCTTTGTTTTTCTTCCGGAATGCCCACCCCGTTGTCTTCGACGCAAAACGTTAGCCGTGCATTGTCGCTTTCTAAATAACCTCGCACGTCAATCAACACACAACCTTTGCGATCGAGATTACTGGAGAATTTCACAGCGTTGTTCACCAAATTCACAAGACATTGTCGCAAACGAAAGAAATCGCTCGTGTACGACATTGGGAACAAGCTTGGATCGACGCGGATGAAAACCTCACCAGTGTAATCTTGGCGTTGCGATATGCTCAGCGTCTGATCAATCAACTGCTGCAGTGTAAACTCATCGTTTGAAAGTTCCAAACCGTGCCCGCCTTGAACTTCGGCGCCTTTGCGGTTAAATTTTGCGTAGTCTAAAACTTGATTAATCAGTCCAAGAAGTGCTTCAGCAGAAGTGATTGAGTTTTTGATGAAGCCGTCCGTGACGTCGGTTAGTTCGCCCGATTCTACGGCGAGCGTGTTGAAACCAATCACAGAATTCAAAGGCATGCGCAACTCGTGCGTGATGTTATAGAAAAAGTCACGCTGCATCTTCGTTAAGCGTTCAATGTCTGCCACTTCCTCTTCGCGATGAACGTCCAGGACGCGTATGTTACCAGCTGAAAGAAGCAAGCAATACGCTGCCTTTGTCAACACGTCACAACTCAAAAAGAACTCGTGCTCTACGCTCGCGTCGATGAACTTTAACTCTTTGGCGACGAACACGACTGGAAAAGATGTCCAACAAATTGTCTTGGCAATCGCAAGAATGACGAATCGCGTTCGATCACCCCGCGTCAACTCGCTGCTGAGCACTTCTCTGAAAAGCCCGATGCAAGTGCCGATAATTATGAAGAAGCAAATAAAAGACACGGTGAGTAACATCCCGCGCAGCGTGCCCTGACAAACATTCACAAGCATGCCAGTTATGAGCATAATTTCATCGGCGACGACGATGCCCCACATCTCTCGACGAAATCTTGCGTGATCGGCGCCGCTCACCAAACCGTGAAGTTGGAACACCAAAATAAGCAGCACCGGCGTGGTGAACATCCACTCTAAATATCTCAGCAGCGAGTAATACGACCCTTCGATGGAGTTCATCAATAGATCGTTTCCTTGAACCATGAGGTAGTGCGTGTAACACGCGACTATAGTGATGTACATCACCGTCGAGCTCACGCGCCGACGCGACGCCGACGATGTCCACGCGATATCATTCAACCCAATGCTCGCGCACACCGCGAATACCGTCAGCGCCATCATCGATACCGACCCGCACACCTCCGCTTCTAATCGCACCGTCTCGTGATCCATATACGTCCGCATCGTCGCCCCCGACGGCGTGGTTAAATTCCCTCCTCCTTCAGCACTCGCGTGCGCTCGCATCACGCGCGGCGTAATCGCCGCCACCATCGCATCGTTCCCTCGACACCACTCCGTGATGAACGCGAACGTGAGGAATAAAATCCCCAAGTGCGCGAGTTGCACGCCGGTGCCGTTCACGCGCGCGACGCCCAGCGCCCGCGCGACGTCGCTCATTCCTCGCATTCCTCGCCCTCGGCGAGCGTTGGCGACGACGATGAAGATGCGATCGAGCGCACGATCGCGACGCGCACGATCGCGACGGGAGGAATCGCGCGGGGCGATGGGTCAACCGTCGGGGTGTGCTGACGCGCGTCGGCGGTGGTTGGAGGTGGTGGTTAAGGAGGGGGGGCAGATGATGAGTTGTGAATCAAGAGAAAATCAAAGGCGGCGGCGACGAAGAAAGATGGGTCAAACAACAAAGATGGGATATTATGATATTCGGTGACTATAGGAAAGCGGAATCGTCGACGAGAGAATGACTCTGGGTGCGCGATAGGAAGTCAACGGCTTCGTCGTTGACGCCGACGTTACCGCACGCCATGCCGTACTTTAAGGCGGATTCGTACGCCGCGCGGGCGCCAGGTATATTTTCGAGCGCACTCAGGCACTTCCCTTTGTATGCGAACGTGGTGGAGAGCAATGCGGATTCAGCTTCGGCGTCGGCACCGATTTTCTCGGCTTCTTCAAGCTCGGTGAGCGCTTCCCGCCACTCAGATTTGTCCATGTACGTAAACGCCACACGATTCAAAGTCGCGGCGATGAAATCCTTCTGACCCAACTCCTCAAACTTTCCGACTGCTAATCGAAGATATCGAAGAGCATCCTTATAGTTCCCTTCACCCCTATGGATTTCCCCCAGCGCGGCGTATAAATCACCCATCCGTCCCGCTAAATCGCTCTTCATAAACGCCGGTAACCCCGCCTTGCCGTCATGAACTTTGCAAATCTTCAGCCCTTTGTTGAGCGCATCTTTCGCGCGTTCGACGTAAGACTTACCTCCACCACTATTATCTCCACCCTCGCGCTTTGCCTCGCCCTTATCGCCCTCCGCGGTCTCACTATCATCCGTCTCCACCGTCGTCGCCGCCTCTGCATCTTCGCCCGCGCTCGCGCCCTCGGCTTCGGTCGCCGCCTTGTACAGATACGCGTCCGCCAGCACGCGCAGGGCCAATCCATGCACTGTGGGCGGTGCCACCACTCTCGAGCACAGCGCATCGGTGCTTGTCATCATCTTTATCGCCTTATCGGCGTGCCCATCATCGAGAGCTACGCGCGCGTTTTCCACGCTGCGCATGACCAAAGCCGGAACCTGTCGAGGGTCCATCCCCGCGAGCGTGCCGCTCATGGCGAGGTTTGATCAACGTTTTATGCCTCGCACGCGGTGATTACGAGCGATGCGCGCGCGCGAGTGAACGTCTGAGGCCTGAGGTTGGCGCGGGGACCCCTACAGGGTTTGAGGGTTGGACAAAACGAGCGACGGCTGTTACATCAAACGCGAGCTACTTTTGCGAATTTTCTTCGTCGAATTTCGACGGCGTCGACAACGAACTCGCGGCAGGCATAGCTCGATCGAGCATTTCCGCCTTCGCGTAGAGCACCATACCGATGAGAGCGACGGCGAGGCCTAGGATGTTTTTCGCCACCACCGGGTCGCCGACGACGACGAAACCAAACGCCAGGATGAGCATCGTTTTGAGGTGCCCAATGACCTGGTACGTCACGGCACTGCATTTACCGATCACGGCAAACGTGGCGAAATTAACCAATATTGCTAAAAAACACGAAATCAGCGCCACAGTAATCGTGGTTGCGTCGTAATGTGATTCTAAAATGTTCCCGCCATTCAAAATGTTGTCCACGGGCGGAGCTAAAAGCAACAACGTCGCCGCCATCCACGGCGCCGATGCGCACAGGAGCTGCGTGGACGATAACCCGAGCTTCGTCTGTAACGAACCAGTAAGAATTTGCCCTAGTGCGGTGGTTATGACCGACAACGCCCCGATCACTGCCCCCGTCGTGTTCAACTGCACATCCGTCACCGTCGACGCACCGACACCAACCAACAGCACCATCAAGCTCCCTTTCACTCTGTTACTAAACTTCTTGTTAAAATAACTCATCTGAAGCATAACTGTCACTGGAATGATGCTCAATTTTGTCATCTGATAAAACCCAACCGAGTTGAACCCGAGAGACAGGTTCAACAGCGCGATGCTCGCGCTATTCAACACGCCGAATTTCATAACCTCCCCGCGCGCCACGTGCTTGCGTTCGAAATACCCGAGATTCGAAAACACTCTCAGCGCCAACGCAGTGACGACCATATGCATCGCCGTTAAAAATGTCACTGTTTACTCGCGTAAATCGTTTCTCCGGTCGTCAATCGCGCGAAGCAAAGCGCGCGCGGTTCGAGCGACTCGCGCCGCGCTCCACTTTCGGAATTTTTTCCGGAAACATTCCACCGCCCACGTCCTCGCCCTATCGACGACGTACCTTCTTTAAATCCAAGAATCGATATCAAGTGCTTATTCACGATCACCAAAGATACGCTCGAGACGACGGATAACGTCAGGGCGAACACCGCGGAGACGTCGCGCTCGCCGTTCTCCTCTCGCGACGACGACGTCTTGTTCAAAAGCTTGGCCTTCATGGACGCTTCGTCTTCCCCGCTTTCGTCGTCATTCGCGCGCGATGACATCGACGCGACGTCGTTCGTCGATCGACGTCCTCAACCCTCGATCGCGCGCTCGATCGTTCACGTTCGTCGATCGCGACGTGGACGACGCGGCGCGCGTCGCGGTGTGCCGCCGCGCGCGTCGCGTCGCGATCGAGCGTCAATTCGTGACGCTCGTCGTCGTCGTCGAACGCAACGAAGGAGAGATTTGGAGATTCGATTCAACACAACACACACGATTTCGCGTCGAAACGACGACGCGATCGACGTTGAAAGGGCGAGAGAGAAGAGAGCGCGCGCGGAGTACAGAGCGCGCTCGGGAGATGATTAGTCAATTCTTCATCCTGTCCCCGAGAGGAGACGCGATCGTGACGAAAGATTTCCGTAATGACTTACCGCGACGCACGCATGAAACATTTTATCGGTTGTGTAAGTTTTGGGTGGATGAAAGCGAAGGCGAGGGTCGAGGGGTGGACGCGAACGCGAGGAACGCGTCGTCGTCGGGGCGAGCGAGAAGCGCGGGAACTCGAGGGCAATCGTCGACATCTGCGGCACCGGCGGCGTTTCACGCGGATGGGGTGAATTATTTACACATTAAGGCGAGTGGGTTGTACTTTGTGTCGACGACGACGACGAATGTGTCGCCTAGTTTAGTTTTAGAGCTCATGCATCGGTTGGCGCAAGTGATGAAGGATTATTGCGGCGTGTTGAGCGAAGACGCCTTGCGAAAGAATTCGACGCTTGTGTACGAATTGATCGATGAGACGATTGATTACGGATATGCGCAAACGACATCGACGGAGATGCTGAGAGAGCTCGTGTGTAATGAGCCTATTGAGGTTGGGGACGGGTTGGGCGGGCTACTTGTGAGCGCTCAAGGCGACTCGACGAAGATCGCGGCGGGGGCTTACAAGGCGTCTCAAAAGGTGGAGAACATACTGAAGAAAAATTTGGGCGTCAAGGTGAACTTTCCTACACAAGCGGCGATGAATTTGATGAACGCCGCGTCGGCGGCGAGCGGAGTGAATCGCGTATCGAGCACCGCGACGCAAAAGAGTGTTGTGAGCACGGCGCTCGCTACGTTGCGCGATGAAATCTTTGTCGACATTATCGAAAAGGTGAACGTCACGATCAACGCCAGAGGTGAATTGGTAACGTCGGAAATCAATGGTCACATTCAAGTACGAAATTTCTTACACGAACCAGAAGAGACGAAGGTGAAGATGGCGCTCTCGGAGGATTTATCAATCGGCGGCAAAGGTGGCGGCCGCGGATTGGGTGTTCTCTTGGATGATTGCAACTTCCACGAAGCGGCGAAACTGGACTCGTTCGAGGTCGACCGCACAATCACATTGCGTCCGCCGCAGGGAGAGTTTTCATTGATGAATTACCGCAGCTCGAATGAATTCAAACCGCCATTCAGAGTCGTGCCAGTGATCAACGAGAGCATACCATATAAAGTCGGCGTCGAGCTTAAACTCTTCGCTGATTTCCCATCAAAACACACGTGTACAGGCATGGTGGTGACGTTACCAATACCCGCCGGCGCCATAGGCGCCACTGGTCGCTTGCCCAAGCACGTGACCGCAAATGTGCAGCACGTTCTCTACGATGCCGTGGGGAAGCAAATCGTGTGGCAGTTTAAAAAGCTCGTCGGTGGCTCTGAGCACTCGTGCTCGATTCAAATCTCACTCCAAACCGAACGCATCCCAAACGTTCGTCGAGAGATCGGTCCGTTGACGCTCACGTTCCAAATCCCAACGTATTGCGCTAGCAATCTCGCGGTGCGCTATTTACAAGTCATCGGCTCCGCCGCCGAACGCGACCGACGTCGGGAAGAGGATGCGCCGCCGCGCAACCCGCACAGATGGATTCGCTATCTCACCAAGAGCTCATCCTACGTCATTCGCATCTAGCTCGACCGCAGTACATAATCCCACACGTAGCTGTGCAATTCATCATCTTGTACAACACTGCGTGCGCCGAACTCCCGCGCCAAAATAATCCATCCTTCACAAAGGCACCAACGCTGGATCCAACCTTCACTAAAACTCGCTTCATCGTTTTCGAGAAATGTCCGGCGATGACGAACTGTACGCCGCCATTGAACTCTCTCTCGATGGTCGTTTGCGTTTCACCTTGGGCGACCTCCTCCTCGCGTCGCCTTCGCTCGACCGCAGCGCCGACGCCCTGCGCGAGCGCCTCATCATCGCCTTGGAACTCGCCGGTGGACACCTCGAGACGCACGATCGCGACGTTATCTACGTCGTCCCGATGCATTTTCGTCGCGCTATCGCTCGAAGAGACGCTCAAGCGGGCGCACGACGCTTTCGTGCGCGCGCGTGGCGAGCGACGACGCGCGTCGCTCGCGTCGCGTTTGGCGCCTTCTTGGTCGTGAGCGTGACCATCGTCGCTTTGGCGGTCATGGCGATGATCGTCATCGCATTGTCCCGAGGACACGAAAGAGGAGGATCGGCACCGGTGCTGCCCACGTACGTTGGAAATGGACGCCCTGGGATCGATGGGGATTTTTGGTTTTACTTGTACATGCGGGATTTGATGCACTTATCGCTGTACGAGGATATGATCAGAGCGGAGCGAATGCGAGCGGCACAGGAGTACGGCGTGCGCGAAGTCGTCGCAGAAGGAGTTCCGGTGAAAGGCGCACACCCTGGGAGTGGCGCGCGGGGTACGAACGGGAACGGGGATGGTGCGAACGCGAACGCGCCGAGACGCCCACCAAACGCGCCGAGACGCCCACCAAACGGAGGCGACGATGACAACGATGACGATGACGATTGGCTCGATATGAAAAGAGAGTTGACTTTCATGGAATCGATTTATGCTTTTGTTTTCGGACGCGGCGACCCGAACGAGAGCTTGGACGTGCGTCGTTGGCGCGCGATCGGGGCGCTGTTGCGAGTCAATCGAGGCGCCGTGTTCGCTGAGCAAGTGGCGCCGTTTCTGGATTCGGTTCTCTTGCCTAAAGAAGATTACGCCGAGGTCCAGCACGGGATGTTTGCTACGATTGTTGACGTCGTTTCGCATGTCAAGCGCGTGTTTGCGAAGAAATCCGACGCCGAACGAGACGCATCGCGCATGCACGAAGGGTACATGCTCGAAGTGTTGACTCGATTTTCTGGCTACGCCGAAGCCTCGGACGATGGTAAGCTCATCTATGTGTTCCCCGCACTACAGGTGTCGACGATTGCGGCTGCGAGCGAACCGTCGACGTCGACGGGAAGACGCGCGCCGCCGACGCCGTCGTGCATTCCCGCGCCGTCGCCGCCGCCCATTTACGAGCGCATAAAGCCGCTCTGGGAGCGTGGCGAAAAGATGCCCCTCGTCATCGCTCTCGGTATTTTGAACATCTTCCTCATCTGGGTTTTCCGGGCCGCTGGGGGTATGGATTTTAAGCCACCTCGCCAGCCTTTGAAGAGCCGTCAAGCGCAAACGATGGGGCGGCGCGCTGGTCGATTCCACGAGACTGAGCCCGTCGGCCTCGACCCGACGGCAACCGCAAATGTCGCCCAAGTCGAGTATGCCGAGCCTCCGCTCGTGATTCTCTTCCTTGAATTACTGCCCATGCTGTGCAAAGCGATGATGCCGTTATTACTCATGTATGCTTTCATCTTTTTCGCTCTTCCGTGCTCGAGAGCGGCGTACAGATTTGTGGAAAATATGCGCATCAGACGCCGAAACGAAATGCGAAAAAATGCCGTTCTCGAAGTCATCCAACGAGCACTGGGAGAGACTGACAAGCAACGCGCAGCGTATGGCAAACAAGCTTTAGAATTAGTAGTATAGACCGATGTAGTAAAGTACGATAACATTATCATGTATCTAATCTTGCATCAAAGCGTGTTGGTACCGAGATCTCATATTACAAATCATCACGAAGATTATTGGAATTGAAGCAAGAGGAAAAATGCCAATTGAAACACCAAGTTCACGCCGACGAATTTCACCACGACTTCTGGACCACCGAGAACTTCCATGAAATAGTTCAACTGCCCGTATTCGGAATCTTTCTCTAATTCCTTGGCCCCAGCTAACGACGCTTTGAAAGTCGCGTACGGCTCGCCGTTGAAATTTTCGGCGCCGAGTCGAACTGTAGCGCCGTTGAAAACACGGAACCGTCTGTCCTGCTTCACTTCGAACCCTTCGACGTACGTCCCGTTCGTTGACCCTAAATCTCGTGCGAACAACTTGTTCCCTTCGGTCTCGAGCTGCATGTGAACGCTACTCACGCATGGTAAAGGCACGACGATGTCCACGCCCGGCGCCTTGGAGCGGCCGATAATCTTCGTCTCACCGCGCTTAATCACCAAAGTCGGCAATCTCTTACCCTTTGACCCTTCGTCGGCGACGGGACTCAACGTCCACGTGCCTTCGCCGACATTGCCACCCGTAAACGCCGCCACGGGCGCTCCGCCCGCGCTTCGATCCGCGCGTAAACGCGTCACCGGCGCCACTCCCTTCTCCCGATCGTCCTCCAAAAGCGCTCGCTGTCTCTCTTGTCTCTCCGCCTGCTTTCTTAACATCTCCCCAAAAGCATTCCCACCTTTTTTCGCTGGCGCCATCACATCATCCTCCACGACTTCCACTTCATCCAAATCAATCGTCTGCGACGCCCCGACTTTCAACTTTTCAAACATCCCAATCGCGTCGCTCAGAGATTTCTTCCCACCATTTCGTTTCCCACCCTCCCGTTCGCTTTCCTCGTACGACGCATCGTACGCCGACGCTAACTCATCCGTGTCGTCATCTCCACTCGTCATCTTTCCCGCGCGTTCGGCGAATCGATCGAAAATCGTCTTCTGCGCTTTGGAAATCACCACCTTTCGTCGCGATGCCGCCGTGAAGCGATCGTGCGCGTGACGACGATCGCATTCTTTTCGCATTCCGTGCGCGCGAACACTTTTCGTCGCGCACGCGCGCGCGGCGACGAACGATGCGTTCGACATCACTTTGTTAAATCTCGCGAGCGCTCGCGAGCGAGCGAGTGACGACGTCGACGACGTGCGCGCGCGCGACGACGACGACGACGACGCGCGCGATCGTTATCTCATCGATGACGTCGACGTCGACGGATGTCCGACCGACCATCTGACCGACCGACCGTCTGACCGACCGTCCGTCC
>Ga0222712_10006145_pt1 | contig 11911 bp, 9 predicted proteins | sample C33_657DmetaG_FD_165043 | JGI IMG/M metagenome (GOLD analysis project Ga0222712, IMG submission 165043) | Estuarine water microbial communities from San Francisco Bay, California, United States - C33_657D | ecosystem: Environmental > Aquatic > Marine > Unclassified | place: USA: California... | reverse complement strand
ATTTACCGCGGCGAAGAACTTCTCGCCACCGGTGAAAGTGTCCATGCCTTCGTCGATCTCGCAGGCCGGCCGGTGCGCCCGCCCGCCCGCGTCGTAGCGGTGATGACGGCGGCGTTTAAAGCGTAACCGTCGGTGCCGCGTACTCCGCGAGCACGGCAGCGTCGGTCTCCGCTAATCGTGCACTCGCGAGTGCCGCTTCTCCCCCCAATTTTCGCACGGCCCACACGGCGTGCGCCCGGACCAACGGTAATTCATGTGTCGCCAATCGCACCAAGGGCTCCAGCAAACTCTCGTCCCCCGAATTACCCGCCACGATACACGCGTTGCGCAGTAATCCCGCAAGTTTCACGCGCTTGATCGGCGTCTTGCGAAAGACCTCCGCAAACCGCGCAGGCGTCAGCGCCAAGACCTCGCGCACCGTCAACCCGGCCAGCTCGCGCCGCGCTACGAGCAAGACTGAACGCCCCGCTTGGGCGAACCGGTTCCACGGACACACCTCCAAACACCCATCGCACCCGTAAATGCGGTTGCCGATCCCCGCCCGCAGCTCACGCGGGATGATACCTTTATTTTCAATCGTCTGATACGAAACACACCGGCGTGCATCCACCACGCCCGGCGCGGTAAACGCCTGCGTCGGGCAGGCCGCAAGACAGCGCGTGCACTTACCGCACAACAACCCCGTGTCCGCAAAATCCGTCACTTGCTGGCGCACGGGCGGGTCTGGCAAAAATTCCTGCCGCGTCAAAATTGTCGCCAAAAACAACCAATTTCCATGCCGGCGTGAAATCAGCATCGCGTTTTTACCGATGAAACCGAGTCCCGCTTTCGCCGCCCAACCGCGCTCGAGCACCGGCCCCGTATCGACGTACGCGCGGTAATCGTCCCGGGTTGCGCCGTACAATTCCTCGAGCACTTTTCCCGCCGCGTTCAGCCCCACTTTAATGGTGTCGTGATAATCTTCGTGCAACGCGTACTGCGCCCATGTCGCGCGTTTTTCGCCCGTTGTGCCCGGCGCCGCTGCGGCCGCGGCACTCGCGTAATTCACGCCCAGCATAATCACCGAGCGCGCCTCGCTCAACACCAGCGCAGGCTGCAGGCGTTTCTCCGCCGTGCGCTCCATCCATTGCATATCCGCGTGGTGTCCGGCCGCGATCCACGCGTGCAAACGCTCGCCGCCCAGCTCGGCCAAAGTCGCAAAACGCACCTCATCAAAACCGAGCGCCTCGAGGCGCGCGCGCAATTTTTCCTGCTGGGCCCGCGCGGTCGCCACCGCCATGGCATTCACGGCGCCGCGCCCGCCGCGCGCGCAAATTCCACCGACTCCCGCCGCCACGTGCGCACCACGTGCGCGATGATGTCGTTCATGGGTCGGCCATCGGTCAAAATCACACTGCCGGCGCTCCGATATATGGGATCACGTTCGGCAAATAATTTCCGAATCCGCGCCTCCGGATCTTCGACGTTGAGGAGCGGGCGATGATTTTGCCGCGAGGTCCGCGCCAAGATCGTTTCCACCGAAGCGTGCAAACACACCACCACGCCGCGCGCCTGAACGCGGGCCAACATCCCGGGTTGCACCACTAACCCGCCGCCGCATGCGACCACCGTTCGCGTCGCGGGATGGCCGGCTTCGATAAACGTCCGCTCCATCCCGCGAAATGCCGGTTCCCCGAGCTCCGCGAAAATGGCCGGGATCGTTTTCCCCTGGACGCGTTCGATCTCGTGGTCGCTATCGACGCACGCGAAACCGAGCCGCTGCGCCAGAGCGCGGCCCACGGTGCTTTTGCCCGTGCCCATGAAACCCACCAGATAAAGATTAACGTCGTCGGCTTTCATCGCGTCTGCGCGCGAGGCAAGCGCGCGCGCCGCCGGCTGCCAACGTCGAAAATGCTGTCGCCCTAGATCACCCCACGCACGAGGCTCACGGCATGTCCGCCCGCCACGACCTCACGTTTGCCAGCGACAACACCGCCGGCATCTGCCCCGAAGCCCTCGCCGCCCTGAATGCCGCCAACGCCTCCAGCGTCCCCAGCTACGGCGAAGACGCCACCACGGCCCGCGCGCACCAGCTTTTCCGCGAGCTCTTCGCCACCGATTGCGAGACGTTTTTTGTCTTCAACGGCACCGCCGCCAATGCCCTCGCGCTCTCCGCCCTCTGCGCCCGCCATCAAAGCGTACTCTGCCACGAGATCGCCCACATCGACACCGACGAATGCGGCGCTCCGGAATTTTTCACCGGCGGCAGCAAGGTCCTGCCGCTCCCCGGCGCTTCCGGCCAACTCACCCCCGCCACCGTCGCCGCCGCGCTCACCCGCGGCCACGGCGTCCATTTTCCCAAGCCCGGCGCGCTCTCGCTCACGCAATCCACGGAACACGGCACGCTCTATTCGCCCGCGGCCATTCGCGCCCTCGCCGATCTCGCGCACGCCCAAGGCCTCGCCGTGCACATGGACGGCGCCCGCTTCGCCAACGCCTGCGCCGCCTCCGCCGCCCACGGCCATAGCCCCGCCGATCTCACGTGGCGCGCCGGCGTCGATGTCCTCTGTTTCGGCGGCACCAAAAACGGTCTGCTCACGACCGAGGCCGTCGTGTTTTTTAACAAAACCCTCGCCCGCGATTTCGCCTACCGCGTGAAACAAGCCGGCCAGCTCGCATCCAAACAGCGTTTCGCCAGCGCCCAATGGTGCGCGATTCTCGAGTCTGGCGCATGGCTCCGCCACGCCGCCCACGCCAACACGCAGGCGCGAAAACTCGCCGCCGCCCTGCGCGGGTTGCCCGGCGTCACGCTGCTCCACGAACCCGCCGTCAACGCCGTCTTCGCTCAACTCCCGCCTGCCGCCGCCGCGGCGCTCTTCGCGCGGGGCTGGCACTTCCACCCGTTCATCGGTGAACACGGTTACCGGCTCATGTGCTCCTGGGCCACGACCGACGACGTCATCAACGATTTCGTCGCCGATTTAAAATCCGCCTTAAACGGCACTCTTTGAGCTAACACCTCACTCACTTCGTCGCCCGCTCCCGCATGTTTCTCCGCGCCACCCACCTCACCCGCTACACGTATTCGCAGGCGGTGTCGTTTGCGCCCCACGCGCTTTACCTGAGACCCCGAGAGACGGCGCGGCAACGGCTCCATGAGTTTAACCTCACGCTCACGCCCGACGCCAAACTCGTCTCCACCGGCGATCCTTCGGGCAACGCCCTCGATTGGGCGTATTACCCGCCGGCGACGGTGGCCGATGTCCTCGAAATCCGCACGGAATTCCTCGTCGAGACGCTCGATAACAACCCCTTCGATTTCTTCCTCGCTCCGACCGCGAGTGCGTTTCCTTTCGCCTACTCGCCCAACGAGCGTTTCGCCCTCGCGCCCGCGCTCACGCCACCCGCGCCCGAGACGGTTCCGCTCCTCGAATCGTGGCTCGCGCACCATCTTCCGGCCGCGCCCCGCGACACCCTCGCGCTCCTCGCCGCGCTCAACACTGGCGTCCAAAATTCCCTACGTTACAACCGCCGCGACGAGCCCGGCATCCAAACCGCCGCCGCCACGCTCGCCCTCGGCTCCGGTTCGTGTCGCGATTACGCCGTCGTCTTCATCGAGCTGTGCCGCCACCTCGGGCTCGCTGCACGTTTCGTGAGCGGTTATTTGTACGAAGCGCCGCCCGTTGATGGTTCCGCCACGCTGGCGCCCGCGATGCACGCTTGGGCCGAAGTATTTTTACCCGGCGCGGGCTGGCGCGGGCTCGATCCCACGCGCGGGATTTTCTGCGACGATGCGTTTATCCCCGTCGCCCACGCGGCCCTCGCGGAAACGGTCAATCCGGTCCAAGGAGGTTTCTACGCCACGGGCTCGGTGACGTCGCACCTCCACAACGAAATCACGCTCATTAAACTCTAATCGCCGGCCCTCTACACACGCGTTTCCCACGATGAACTCCGCCCCGTTCTCCGCCTCGAGTTGGAAAAAAATCCACGCCTGCGGCCAAGCCGTGGAGGCCTCGCTCGCGCGCAGCGGCGTCGCGCTCACGATGGGCGGAGAACCTACGTTTGTCCCGGTCCATCCCTGCGGCGCCGAATGGCAAACCGCCGCGCTCGGCCCCACCAAACTCGCCTACGCCCGCCGCTTCGCCCACGCCTTCGTGCGCAAAGCGCATCCCGGCGCGGTCATCCTCGAAACCTCCGGTAAACATTATCCGGGCGAGCCCCTCCCGCGCTGGACGTTGCTCGTGCAACGCCGCGCCGACGGCGTCCCGGCTTGGCGCAACCTCGCGTTGCTCGCCGCCGACACCACCCCCGGCAAGCACACGCCGTCCGTCGCCAAAAAATTTATCACCGCCCTCGCGCGCACCCTCGCACTCCAAACCACTCCTGCGCTCCCGCTCGCCGAGCCCGCCGCACCCGCGGCCACCATCGGCTACGTCCTCCCGCTCGATCACGCCGACGGCACCTGGATCACCGACGACTGGCAATCCGCGTTCCCTGCGCCCGCGCCTGTTGCGCTTTTTCCCGGCGAGAGCCCCGCGGGCCTCCGGTTGCCGCTTGGCCAACTGCCGGAATCCAGTCTGCGTCGCGCGCTCACCGCGGAGATCCGCGACGGCACGCTGGTTATTTTTATCCCGCCGCTGTTGCTCGATTCGTATCTGACGTTGTTGAGTCACATCGAAGCAGCCCTCGTGGCCGCGAAACTTTCCGATGTCGTCCTCGCGGGATACGCCCCGCCGCCCGACGCCGCGCTGCCGACCGTCGGCCTCGCCAGCGACCCTGGCGTGCTCGAGATCAACGTCGCTCCGTGCGCCACGTGGGCCGACTACGACCACCAACTCAAGCAACTTTACGCTGCCGCAGCGTCCGTCGAACTCTGTGCGCGCAAACTCCAACTCAATGGCCGCGAGGTCGGCACCGGCGGCGGCGCGCATTTAGTGTTCGGCGCGCCGCCCGGGCTTACGTCGCCGTTCTTCGCGTTCCCCGCGTTGCTGCCGTCGGTGATTCGTTATTTTCAACATCACCCCGCGCTCAGCTACGCGTTTACGGGCGCTTACATGGGGCCCAGTTCGCAAGCGCCGCGCATCGACGAATCTACTTTCGAAGCGCTCTATGAGTTGGAGATCGCCTGCGCCGCCGCCGAGACGCTCGGCACTCCGCAAAATCTCGCGCTCTACGACCTGCTTTTCCGCGATCTGCTCATGGACCGCAGCGGCAACACCCACCGCGCCGAGATCAGTGTGGATAAACTTTGGAATCCGTTTTCGCCCAACGGCCGCCTCGGCCTCGTGGAATTCCGCGCTTTTGAAACGCACCCGCATCCGTCCGTCCAATCCGTCGTCGGCCTGTTCATCCGCGCGCTGCTCGCGCGACTCGCCGCCGCGCCCGTGCAAGGCCCGTTCATCCGTTGGGCCGGCGAACTCCACGACCGTTTCTTTTTGCCGGCTTTCGTCTGGGAAGATCTCACCGCGATCTGCGACGACCTCAATAAACACGATATCCCATTCGACCTCGAATGCCTCCGGCCCGCCTGGGAATTTCGTTTCCCAAAAATCGGCGCCTTCGCTCTTAAGACCCACGACGAAGCCACGAAAACCACTAAAAAAACCACCATCGAATTCCGCCAAGCCCTCGAAGCGTGGCCGCTTCTCGGTGAGTCGCCCAACGCCGGCACCGTCGCCCGCACCGTGGATGCTTCGCTCGATCGCCTTGAGGCGCGCGTCTCCGATCCCGCGGTGCTCGCCGGTGGCCTGCTCCTCGTCAACGGCCTCCCCTGCGCGTTTCGCCCCACCGCGCAACCCGGCGCCGCCACGGGCATCCGCTACCGCGCGTTTTATCTGACGCCCGCATTGCAACCGCAGGTGCCGGTCCACGCCCCGTTGCTGCTAGAATGGGTCGACCGCGCCACGCTCCAAGTTGTGGCCGCCGCCCGCTGGCACGTCTGGAACTGTTATAACTTCGTGTATGCCTCCGCGCCGCTCGACGAAAACGAAGCCGCCCACCGCCGGGCCGAACGCTGGGAAGCCTGGCCACACAGCGTGGGCCAATCCCGCTTCATCCCCAAAATCGATTTCCCGCCCGAGGGTCGCCACACCCTCGATCTCCGCCGCTACCCCGCGCAGACGCGATAACGTCACCGCCGCCGGTTTTTTATTTTAAAAATAGTGAGACCTTCCTCACCTCAATGGCGGAGCTTTTACAGAGCAAATTAGGCCTCGAGTAGCACCCAACTTGCCCTTGCGCAGCCTAACGTTATCCCCATAATCGCTCTTTAACACCAAACCCTACCATGAATCGATCCCTGTCTGCTCAATCCCTGATCGCGGTGACCGCCGCGCTCTTGCTCTCCGCCCTGCCGGGCGCGTTCGCTCAAACGGCTCCCACGCCCGCTGCGCAAAAAAACACCGGTGAAGTCATCCAACTCTCCGAGTTTTCCGTCAAAGCTGACTCCAACCGTGGCTCCGCTCCCTCCGAGACCATGACCGGCTCGCGCGTCGCGACCAAGATCGTCGACCTGCCCTACACCGTGAACGTGCTCACCAGCGAGTTCCTCGAAGACTTCGGTATCTTCGAACTCGCCGACAATATCGTCCAAATCGGCAGCTTCACCGGTCTCGACATCGGCGGCAGCTTCAATCTCCGCGGCTTCGCCTCCACCTATCAGCTCCGCGATGGCTTCTTCCGTCTCGGTCGCTACGGCTCCAGCAACATCGACCGCATGGAAATCATCAAGGGCTCCAATGCCGCCATCTACGGCCGCAGCTCCCCCGGTGGTATGGTCAACATGATCTCCAAAGCCCCCAAGGATCGTCAGTCCGAGAAACTCAGCTATAACTTCGGCGACTACGGCACCCAACGCATCACGTTAGAAGCCACCGGTCCGGTCAAAATTCTGCCCAAGACCTACTACATTTTGACCCTCAGCCAATATCAGCGCGACTTCGGCCAGCCCTACGCGCGCAACCGCAATTTCGAATACTACGCGGCCGTGAAGCACACCTTCGACAACGGCGGCAACCTGCTCGTCTCCGCTGAGTACCTGCTCCAACAACGTCACTCACCCAACAGCGTCGCCCCACTCATCAACGACCAAAAAGGCACCGCCGCCAACACCGACGACCAAATCGTGGGCTATGCCCGCGGTCTGGCACGTAATCACAACGCTTTCGGCCCCAACAGCGAACTCAACCGCGGTGCCAGCAGCTACACCACCAACTACGATAAACGCCTGAACGAAATCTTCAGCGTTCGCGCCTCCGGTAATTACTACCTCGCCCGCCGCTGGGATTATAACTCCAACAACAGCTGGCCGACCGTTAACATCAACCCCGCCGTCGCCGGTACGCCCATCACGGTCGTCCGCGGCGCCATTCCCAGCAAAGGCCAGATCGTTGAAGACGGCGGCGGCGTCCAAAGCGACCTGCTCGCCCACTACTGGACCAACAACCGTAAGATCGAACACCGCACCCTCGCGGCCATCGACTTCAACGATTACTATCGTTGGGACCCGTCCCGCAGCTACGCCGCCGCCACCGATCCCGACCTCGTCGCTTGGAACACCGCGGCCCGCAGCGTCACCCTCGATTCGAACACCCTCGAGCCCATCAGTCCGATCAACTACTTCACCAAGTCTTTCGACGGCTCCAAGGGCGTTTCCACGCGCATCCGTAAACAACGCGTCTCCGTCATCGGCGGCCTGATCCGTCAACAAACCGCGCTCTTCAACGGCGCGCTCCTCGCCTACGCCGGCGCGCGCATGGATTCCGTGCGCTTCCGCCACCGCGATTTCACCGCTCCTCCCGCGGGCTACGCTCCCGGCCAGCTGCTCGATAAATCGATGCAATCCGGAGCTAAGCCCAACCTCGGCGTGAACTACAAACTCACCCAAAACCTCCGCCTCTTCGCCAATTACAGCGAAAGCTATTTCGTCCCGCAATCCGATGCCACCCCGACGGTCGCACTCGCCGATTACGAAGCCGAAACCGCCAAGGGCTACGACTACGGCTTCAAGGGCTCGCTCCTCGATGATCGCCTGAGCTTCACCGTCAGCGGCTTCTACGCCACCCGTAAAAAAGTCTCCGTCACCGAAGCGGTCGAAACACCGGCCGGTTCCGGCAGCTACGTCAACGTCACCCGCCGCGACGGCGACCAACTGGTCCGCGGCTATGAAATCGATGTGAATTACAACATCACCAACGAATTCAACGCCGGCGGTAGCTACGGTAACGTTTACTCGATCTACACCGATTTCGGCTCCGCCTTTCCCCAAGCCATCGGCCGCCGCGTCAACGGCATCTCACCCGAAAACGGTGGCGCTTATCTGAAATACACGCCGTCGCGCTCTGCGCTCAAAGGCTTTTCCGCTAACGCCAATTTCACCTACGTAGCCTCCACGCCGACGGAAGCCCCCAACACCGGCGACACGCTCGCCCGCGTGAATGGCGCACTCGTCGTCACCCGCTCCACCAACCAATGGCGCCTGCGCACCCCATCCTACACGCTGTGGAACTTCGGCGCCCGCTACCGTTACGCACCCGCTGGCTCGCGCTTGGATCACACCTTCGCGATCAACATCAACAACGCGTTTAACCTCGATTACCTCCGCGCGAATAAGATCCCCGGCGATCTGCGTTCGGTGTTCTTCACCTACACCGTCAATCGCGGCGGCGGCAAACGCTAAGCTCGAGCGCGCCTTACCTTCGACCCGTCGGCTCACCCAGCCGACGGGTTTTTTGTGTCCACCGCTCAACCCTCGAACGCCTGACGCAACGTGGCCGTAAGCGCCTCGAACAAAAACGGTTTTTGCAAAAATCCCGCCAGACCTTTTCCCGCGAATTGAGAAACGGCTTCTTGCTCATTGAAACCGCTCATCAACACCACCCGCACGTCGCCGCGCACGCGCCGCAGGCTCGCAAACGCGGCCTTACCGTCGAGGTGCGGCATCGTGAGGTCCATCAGCACGAGAGTAAAACGCTGTGGATTAGCCGAAAAAATCTCCACCGCCTCGCGCCCATCAGATTCCTTGCGCAACCCCGCCGTCGATCCCGCGATGATCCGCGCTTTCTTCGTTCACCCCGACTACGCTCGACGCGGCATCGGTCGACGCCTGCTGGAACTCTCCGAAGCTGCCGCCGCCGCTGGCTTCCAGCGCATCGAAATCGTCGCCACGCTCCCCGGGGTCCCGCTGTATGCCTCATTCCACTACGAGACCGTCGAACGATTTAATATCGCATTACCCAACGGTGAAAACCTGCCCGTGGAGCGGATGCGCAAACGCCCGACTCACTCGCCGACTGCGCCTGCGTCCTAAGTCATAAAATTCGTTGCCGCGCACGGCGACTCTGCGCACACGAAAGCATGCCCTCCCCGCACCGCGTCACCCCCCGCGTCTTAGACCTCGCCCGCGTCGCACTTCCGCTCATCACCTTCGCTCTCGGTCACGTTTCCGCCCAATCTGCCCCGCCGGCGCCACCACCGCTTCGTCTCTCCGATTTCGTAGTCACCCCGAGTCGTTTCGGCGTCGGCGAACGCACCGGCACTGTCGCCGCCACCCTCACTCAGAGCGAACTCGCGACGCTGCCTCAAATCGGCGAAGATGTTTACCGCGCGCTCGTACGCATCCCCGGCGTCGCCGCCGATGATTTCACCGCCAAATTCTGGGTCCGCGGCGCCGCCAACGGCAAACTCCTCGCTCGCCTCGACGGCGTCACCCTCATCGAGCCGTTTCACCTCAAAGACATCGACGGCGCCCTCGCTATCATCGATCTGCCCGCCGTCAGTCGCCTCGATCTGCTCACGGGCGGCTTCACCGCCGACTACGGCAATCGCACCGCCGCCGTCCTCAACCTCGAAACAGACTTCCCCGCTTCACCTCAGCCCGCCACCTCGCTCGGCCTCAGCCTGAGTGGCGTCCGTGCCGCTCACACCGGCCACTTCGCGGGCGACCGCGGCCGCTGGCGCCTCACCGCGCGCCATGGTTATCCCGATCTCGCCCTCCGCCTCGAAGGCCGCGACGACGAACTTTTCCCGCGTTACTACGACGCTTCATTTCGCGCCGACTATATATTGTCGCCACAACACACGCTCTCGCTCCACGCGCTTCACGCCGGCGACACGCTCAAAGTTAAACAAAAAAATGATCCCGAGCTCAACAGCGACTACACGAGCAATTACCTCTGGGCGCGCTGGCGAGCCAACCCCAACGCGCGCCTCGCGGGCGAGACCGTCCTTTCCTTCGCTCGCCTTGACACCGATCGCCGCGGCGAGGGCGCCTTCGACAACACCCTCGCCCTAAAACTCCGCGATCAACGTCAGCTCAACACCGCCGCGCTCCGCAGCGATTGGTCCCTTGAGCTCAGCCCCCACACCCTCTTGCGCACCGGCTTCGAGGCCACCCACCACACTTCCGCCTACGACTACCAACTCCTGCGCGACAACTACGTCGTCCAAAACGGTGTGCTTACGGTCGCGCGTCGCACCGCCGATACGCACCTGCGGCCCGCCGGCGACCGCTTCGGCGCCTTTATCACCACGCGCCTCCAAGCTCCCGGCGCCGTCATCCTCGAGCCCGGCCTGCGCTTCGACCACGACTCAGCCACCGGCGACGACGACGTCAGCCCGCGACTCGCCGCCGCCTTACCGCTTAGCGCGCGCACCACCCTTCGCGCCTCTTGGGGAACTTACGCGCAAGCCCAAGGCCTCCACGAACTCTCCGTCCCCGACGGCGAAACTCGCCTCAACCGCGCCGAAGTCGCCGAACACCGCATCGTCGGCCTCGAACACCGCCTCGCCGCGAATCTCAGCCTGCGCCTCGAAGCCTACGAACGTCTCACCCGCCACGTGCGCCCGCGCTGGGACAACACCGTCAATCTCTACAACATCTTTCCCGAGATCCAATCCGACCGCACCCGTCTCGCGCCGTCCTCCGCCCGCGCCCGCGGCGTGGAAGTGCTTCTCGAACGCCGCACCCAGCGCGGCTTCGGCTGGACCGCCAGCTACGCACTCGCCCGCGCCGAGGAAATACTCAACGGCCGCGCCGTCCCCGCCGCCCGCGACCAACGCCACACCGTCCGCCTCGAAGCCACGTACGCGTTAAACACCCGCTGGAATTTCAGTGCCTCCTGGCATTACCACAGCGGCTGGCCCACAACCGAGGTCAGCTACATCCTCATCCCGCTCAACAACGGCAAACGCTACGCCCAACGCGTCGTCGGTCCCGCCTACGCCGCTCAACTCCCCGACTACCACCGCCTCGATCTCCGCGCCACCCGTCGCTGGGAATTCCGCCGCAGCCAACTCACCGCTTCGGTCGATCTGTTCAACGCCTACAATCGCACCAACCTCATCGGCTACGCCTACTCGCCCGTGGTGTCAGGCACCACCGTCAAGACGAGCCGCGAAGCCCGCGACTTGTTGCCGCTTTTGCCGAGTGTGGGCGTGACGTGGGAATTTTAAAACATCCTCAAACTCCGACGCGCGCCCGCTCCGCAGCGCGAAAAACCCGCAGCGTATTCTCGCCCCAGATTTTCGCGAGATCCGCTTCGTTCAACCCCGCCGCAAGCAACGCCTGCGTGATCGCCGGATACGCCGCCACGTCGCGCAAGCCGTGAAAACCTCCCCCACCGTCGAGATCGCAGCCGATCCCGACATGGTCCACGCCCGCCACCCGCACCGCGTGCACGACATGATTCACATAATCGTCCATCGTCGCCTGCGGTTGCGGAAATTTTCCTTCAAAGGCGCGCCACGCCTTACCCACTTCGGCGCGCACCTCGGGCGTGAGCACCGCGTCGCGAAATTGCGTCATGATCGCATCCACCGCCGCGGAAAGCGCCTCATTCTCCGCGCGCCGCACCATCGCCACCGGCAACGCATTGATCTGAATCACGCCGCCGCGTGCGCCCAGCCGGCGCAATAAATCATCGCCGATATT
>Ga0222712_10006144_pt1 | contig 11913 bp, 12 predicted proteins | sample C33_657DmetaG_FD_165043 | JGI IMG/M metagenome (GOLD analysis project Ga0222712, IMG submission 165043) | Estuarine water microbial communities from San Francisco Bay, California, United States - C33_657D | ecosystem: Environmental > Aquatic > Marine > Unclassified | place: USA: California... | reverse complement strand
CAGGATTAGAAGTGAAGTCAACCGCGTTAACAGTCATAGCACCTTGTGCCATAGCAGCGCTAGCAAGAGCAACGATGCTTAAAACGAATAAAGTAATTTTTTTCATAATATTATTTTTTAGTTTTTGATTTGGTTATGATTGATATTGCAAATGTTGTGCCAAATTATGGTTGTATTTGTAGGTTTGCAATTGTGTTGTACAAATTTGAATCGGCTTTGAATGTAATTGTAACTCTTAAATCTCTTCCCGAAACTAGTGCTGTTGTCATATTCATTGGCATCACAAAGCAACCATCGTAGGTTGGATTTGGAAACTCAATGTTTAAGTATTTGTAACCTTTAGGAGGTGTGCATGGATTGTTTGGCTTGTTCATACCAGCAGGTGACATAGCTGTTGGTGGAGCATTTTGATTTGAAGATTTTAAGATTACATTTTTGATTGTAATTGTTCTACCATTGTATTTTTTTGGATTGTTGCAATAAGCATTTGCATCAACTACTTCAGCCATTTGTGCTGAACTATAGTTCATGTAAAAGAATATGCCGACAATAAGAAACAATAACTTTTTCATAATATATTAGATGTTACAAATTCTGTGCCAAACAATTTTATTTGTACTTCAATTGTTTTTTTTTTATATCTATTATAGTTCTTTAATTAATTTGATTGCAAATACTTAAACAAAAATGGCTAATGAAATTCATTAGCCATTTTTGTTTAAGTAATATTTTGTTAAGGTACAAATTTGATCATTGTAACTTTGTTCAATAATCGAGTATCGGCTTTAAATGTAATGGTAGCCAAAACATCTTTGTTCGATGGAATTGGATTTGCCATTTTGCTTAAAATAACAAAACAACCTTTTGTTTGACCATTAGGGAAAACAACTTCAAGCACTTCGAAGTTCCTAGGAGGATTGCAGCGCATTGCTGGTGCGGCTGGCGCACTCGGTGTTCCACCAGTTACAGCTGAAGGAGTTGTTACACCTCCTGTAGATCCACCCGGAGACACTGGTGAGCCTGGCGCTCCAGCAGCAGGGGTGATTGTAGTTCCAACAGGTGCCGCTTTGTGAACAATAATATCTTTTAATACAATTGTTCTACCATTGTATTTCGCTGGGTTATTGTAGAAATCAGTTGCATCAACGACCATTTGAGCATTAGAAACGCTGAAAAATGCAAGAGAGCAAACAAGGAGAGAAGTAATTTTTTTCATAACTGTTTTGATTTAGGTTGTTTTATAAACTTTAGCAAACAAATACTGTGCCAAAGTTATGGCTAAACCTTGCAATCAATGATTGCGTCATTCATTCCTGGTCCACCAACTTTTATAATAATGTTACCAATACAAACTAAATTATTCGGAATACCACATTTAGCAGTTTCCTTTTCAAAATAGTCATTGAAATTTGGATTGCCAAACTCAGGTATAATCATTCTCATTATTGCCGGAAAAGAGGTTTGCATGGTTTACCATTTTAAGTCATTTTAGCTCCTGGACCATCAGATAAAGTCTGAGTTTCATTTTTCATTTTAATTTATCTTCTAGCAAATAATTTAGGACTACTGGTAAATGCAACAACTTGTAATTCAATTGAGGGTGTTGAAATTTGGCCCATTTAATGGAGTGTTTTGTAGATAATTTTCGACTTTTGATATGCAGATGTTATAACATAATATAACAATTTAAGCTTGGAAGATAGTGTGTGCCATTTGTAAAAAATTGATATTGTTTCACTTATGTTTTATTATTTTTTATTAGGGGGGTAAGTGTAAATAAAACACGCATTTGATTTCATCAACAATCTTAAATTTGTTGTGTTCATAAAAGTCAATTATGCAATTGAATTGCATTTATGAACACTTCGGGAACTTGGGGTCATAGAAATATGACCTCTTTTTTTGTCCCTCAAAAATGAAAACATGATTTTTATCATGAATAGACCTAATGACGGTCATTTTTTAGTTGATCTTTTGAATTGAAATTGCGATTGTCAAAAGTCGTATGTTTTTTCAAGAACTAAAAGATCTCAAATTAGCAGTGAACCGGTTGAAAACGGATTTGGTACCATCTCTTCAAACAGAAATTTCTGCGCTTCAGTCGAACTCAGCAATACTCTTGGAATTGGAAACTTCCGAAGGGGTATTGTCGAAAACGGCAATGCAACTGAATCAAGATGCAAACGCAATGTATCGAATGTTGAAGTTTGTGTTGATTCCTTTAATTGAAGAGCTCATTCAAAATCCTGAACAGAATCAATCCATCCAGTCTTTTGATATTTTAAGGATATACCACAAACGAATTCATGCCCATTTTAACGATTTGCGTGTTTTGTGCAATCAACACATTGTGGAAATGACTTGGAGTTTCCAAAAGAAGGTTTCATGTTTAAATGTGTATCATTCGGAACAAGTGTTTTTGAAGTATGTAAACTTCATGGAAACAACTTTATTCTCATTATTAAAACCCTATATAAAGGTACAAGCATTATGAAGGTTCTTGAAAAACAGGTGGACTTGCAACCGTCAAAATGTTATCATTGCGGTTCAATTTCTAAACATCCAATTGAGTTTGAAAACCACGGTTTTTGTTGTAATGGTTGTTTAACGGTTTATCAAATCCTTGAAAAAAATCAACTTTGTCAATATTATGATTTTAATCAAACGCCAGGTCAAACAATATCAGATAGTGTAAACAATTCTAAATTTTTATTTCTCGAGGATGAATCTGTCCTTCAAAAATTAATACACTTTAAACAGAATTCGGAAGTCCATATTCGTTTCTATTTGCCACAAGTGCATTGTAGTTCTTGTTTGTATTTACTTGAGAATTTATATAAAATTCACCCTGGAGTGTTATCGGCAAAGTTAAATTTTACAAAAAAGGAGTTAACAGTTGCCCTCGATATTCAAAAAACTTCTGTTAAAAATGTAGCAATATTTTTATCTCAAATTGGATATGAACCATATTTTAGTTTGAGTGATATTGGAGGTCAAGCATCGAAACCCAAAATGTCTAAGTCGAGATTACTCAAACTTGGTGTCGCGGGATTTTGTTTTGGGAATATCATGCTGTTGAGCTTTCCTGAGTATTTTTCTTGGGGGACAGATTTGGATGGACTTAAAACACTGTTTCAAACGGTTATTTTGGTGTTAATCGTTCCTGTAATGACATTTAGTGCAACTGAATTTTATAAATTGGCTTGGGGTGGTTTGAAAGAGAAGTATTTAAACATTGACTTGCCCATCGTACTCGCCATGTTCATCACTTTTGGAAGAAGCATTTACGAAATCATGACACATACAGGTCCTGGTTATTTTGATTCCTTGAGCGGTATTGTCTTTTTTATGCTTTTAGGGAGATTGTTGCAAGATAAAACCTATCGAAGTATCACTTTTGATAGAGATTATACATCATATTTTCCAATATCTACGACAATATTTAGTGCCGGTACGGAAATTACAAAACCTTTGCCTGAAATTGTGGTCAATGACGAACTGGTGATTCACGACCAAGAAATCATACCAGTAGATGGCATTTTGGCTGCAGGAGAAGCGTGTATCGATTATAGTTTTGTAACTGGAGAGAGTGTTCCTGTTACATTAAATGCAGGAAGTTGGGTGTATGCTGGTGGGAGGCAATTAGGTGCATCTGTGAGGGTTTTGGCTCAAAAAACTGTATCTCAAAGTTATCTGGTTTCGCTGTGGAATCAACAACAAAAACAATCAGCAAATGGCAGTCGTTTAGAGAGTGGCTATGTTCAAAAGGCGAGTCAGTACTTTACCTTGGCTTTGTTTACCTTGGCTACTTTGGCTGCAATTTATTGGTCGATTTATGACCCATCCAAAATTTGGCGCGCAGTCACCGCTGTTTTAATTGTGGCTTGTCCTTGTGCATTATTGTTGAGCGTAACATTTACACACGGTCATTTTTTATCGTTGCTGGCAAAGAATGGGTTTTACTTAAAAGGTGCAAAGTCATTGGAAAAAATGAATCTGGTGAAGCATGTTGTTTTTGATAAAACAGGAACCTTAACTCAGTCGAAAAATCCAAATATTTTTTATGAGGGACAAAATCTGAGCGAAGATGAATTGGATGTTGTTGCAGCAGTGGCCCAAGAGTCGGTGCACCCACATGCACGTCAAATCGCCAAGTTTTTAGATAGACCTAGAATCAATGGAGTACCTGTAACCAATTTACCGGGGTTGGGCATTAAAGGAAGTACCTTTGGAATGACGGTTGAAATAGGATCGCGGGAATTTCTGAATATGGCAGCAGATTTTGAATTTAAATACAAAGGAAGCTTTTTAGGAATCAAAATTAACGGTCAGTTCAAAGGTTATTTTGTTCTTAAAAGTGGATTTAGGCCGCAGTTGGAAGTACTTATGCAGAAACTTTCCAAGCATCTAAAATTAACCGTGTTGAGTGGCGATAATGATTCGGAGAAATCATTGATTGAAAGGATATTTCCTGAGAAAACATTATTGATATTCAATCAAAAGCCACACGACAAAAAAGCATTCATTCAGGGTTTAGAATCTGCAGGATCACAAACCATGATGATAGGAGATGGGTTGAATGACGCAGGTGCTTTGATGGAAAGTAGTTTTGGATTAGCTGTAACAGATGACATATCTTATTTTTCACCGGGTAGTGATGCCATAATTCTTGGTGATGAATTGAAAAATCTCGATAAGTTTTTTGAAATGTCGCGTAGAATGCGAAAAATAATCTGGTGGAGTTTTGCAATTTCTATAGGATATAATTTTATTGGTTTGTTTTTTGCTGTTAGGGCTGAACTGAATCCAATGATTGCGGCAATTCTAATGCCTGCAAGTTCAATTTCAATTGTATTGTTTACGTGGGTTTCGTCGATGATTTCTGCTAAAATACTCAAATTGAGATATTGAAAATAAAACATGATAAAAATCATGTTTGTGTATGAGTAACATCATAGGATAGATTGTAAAATTAGTGTCATTTTGAACCATACAATATGTCAGTCATTATCATTCTCATGGTTCTAAGCATTTTGGTAGCAGCTTCATTTTTAGGAGCCTACATGTGGAGTGCAAAAACAGGTCAATTTGACGACCCAGAAGCAAATGCATTTAGGGTATTAATTGATGACAGTGTGAAACAAAAAACAGAAAAACAAACTAAATAATATGCAAATAGAAAAATTTTCTTACGACAACAAGGTGGTAAAATGGTTTGCTTATGCAACCATTATGTGGGGGATAGTAGGATTCCTTGCAGGCCTTTGGATTGCCATAGCAATGTGGTTTCCAGGAATGAACTTAGATTTCGCTCCAACAACATTCGGTAGAATGAGACCAGTGCATACAAATGCTGTGATTTTTGCATTTGTAGGGAATGGTATTTTTATGGGTGTTTATTATTCACTTCAACGACTTTGCAAAGCGAGGATGTTTAGTGAGTTACTCAGCAAAATACATTTTTGGGGTTGGCAGTTGATCATTGTTTTTGGAGCGTTAACCTTATGGATGGGTTATACAACCGGAAAAGAATATGCTGAATTAGAATGGCCATTAGATATTGCCATCACCTTAATTTGGGTGGTTTTTGGTATCAATATGTTTGGTACAATTTTAAAACGCAGAGAAAGTCATTTGTATGTTGCCATTTGGTTTTATATAGGAACTTGGATTACTGTTGCAATGTTGCATATTGTCAACAGCATTGAATTACCAATTGAATTTACAAAAAGTTACAGTTGGTATGCAGGGGTGCAAGATGCCTTGGTGCAATGGTGGTACGGACATAATGCTGTTGCATTTTTCTTAACAACACCTTATTTGGGTTTGATGTATTATTTCTTACCAAAAGCAGCCAATAGACCTGTTTATTCTTACCGCTTATCGATTGTGCATTTCTGGGCACTAATATTTATCTATATATGGGCTGGCCCTCACCATTTATTATATACCGCATTGCCAGATTGGGCTCAATCATTAGGGGTGGTTTTCTCTGTAATGTTGATCGCTCCAAGTTGGGGCGGTATGATCAATGGTTTGTTAACGTTAAGAGGTGCTTGGGATAAAGTACGTGAAGATGCAGTATTGAAATTCATGGTTGTGGCAATTACCGCTTATGGTATGGCAACTTTTGAAGGTCCGATGCTCTCATTGAAAAGTGTTAATGCAATTAGTCACTTTACCGATTGGACCATAGCACACGTTCACGTTGGTGCGTTGGGTTGGAATGGATTTTTAACTTTTGCGGTATTGTATTGGTTAATTCCGCGCATGTTTAGAACAGAATTGTATTCAAAAAGTTTAGCAAATGCGCATTTTTGGATTGGTACATTGGGTATTGTTTTATATGCTGTACCTATGTATTGGGCTGGATTTACCCAAGCCCTAAACTGGAAAACGTTCACTCCTGATGGAACTTTACAATACAATTTCTTAGATACAGTAGACATGTTACGTCCACTTTATATGATGAGAAGTATCGGTGGTTTATTATTCTTAATTGGTGCATGTTTTATGGTTTACAATATTTACAAAACTGTACAACAAGGTAATTTCTTGGCAAATGAAGAAGCGGAAGCTCCTGCTTTAGAAAAACATGTTGCTCATAGTTCCGATGGCTGGCACAGGGTGATTGAACGCAGACCCATTCAAATGTTGGTGTTGAGTTTATTGGTTGTTGCAATAGGTGGTGTTTTTGAACTGATTCCTACATTCCTAGTGAAGTCGAATATCCCTACAATTTCTGCTGTAAAACCTTACACTCCTTTGGAATTACATGGTCGTGATATTTATATTTCTGAGGGATGCTATACGTGTCATTCGCAAATGGTGCGACCTTTTAGAGATGAGGTTAAGCGTTATGGTGAATATTCAAAAGCGGGTGAGTTTGTCTATGACCACCCATTCCAATGGGGAAGTAAGCGTACGGGGCCAGATTTGGCAAGGATAGGTGGCAAATACAACAATTTATGGCATTTCTCGCACATGTACGATCCTAGTGCGATCAATAGAACGAGTATCATGCCGCGATATCCATTCTTGTTCACTAAGGGAATTGATATTCGTAGAACGCCAAAAATGATTCGTGCAATGCAAACATTGGGTGTTCCATATGAAGTTGATTATGCAAACAAAGCAAATTCTGATTTGGAAGCACAGGCAAAAACAATTGTTGATGATTTGATGCTCAATAAGGATGTTGTTCAAATTATGAAATTAGAGGGCATTAAAGATTTAACGCACACACAAATTGTTGCATTAATTGCTTATTTACAAAGAGTTGGAACAGATATTAAATCAGTTCCAGTAGCAAATTTACCTGAACATTAATCCCTCAAAAAAAAGAGCATGAAATTCATCAATTATTTAAAAACCATTGACGGTGTAAGTTTTTACCCAATGGCATCTTTAATATTATTTACAGCATTCTTTGGTGTGGTGATGTATTGGGTGATCAAAGCCAATAAGAAATACATTGAAAATGCGAAAAACATTCCTTTAAAAGATTAAGAATATGAAAAGAAATATTTTAAAAACTTTGGCTTTGTTCAGTATGTGCTTGAATCTACCCGTTTTTGCACAAACTCAAAATGCTGCAGCAACCACCGATGTTGCTGCAGCCGCTGCATCTGTTTCATCGGTAGCAGCAACTAAAGTTGGTGGTATCGAAAGTTATATCCCTTGGATTTTAGTCATTACAGCCTTGGCGCTTGGTATTGTGATCTTATTTATGGGGTCTTTACTAAGCAAAGTTGCAATTATGAAAATTCAGAAAAATGCAAAATCCTTGGCAATTATTTTAATTTCATCTGCGGCAATTTCATTAAATGCTGCGGCAGAAACGAAATTTGGTTGGGCTGTTACAACCCATCAATTGAATTATATGTTGTTAGGCGTGATCTTTTTGGAAGTTTTAATCATTCTTTATTTTGCTTATTGGTTAAAAGTCATTGTATTGCCTCAATCTGAAAAAGTTGTTACAGAACAAAAACCCAAAACCAATGTTTGGTGGGATAAATTCAATAATTCAGTGAAAATTGAAGATGAAAAAGATGTTCAATTGGATCACGATTACGACGGAATTAAAGAATTAGACAATGCCTTACCGCCATGGTGGCTGTATGGGTTTTATGTAACTATTTTATTTGCTGCTATTTATATCTGGAGATTTCACTTTTCAGATGCACCATTGCAAGTTCAAGAATTGAAAAATGAAATTGCGGCAGCAAAAATTGCAGAAGAAGCGTATGCTAAAATCAATGCAAATAAGGTTGATGAAAATACTGTAGAATACAAGGCCGATCCTGCTTTAATTGCCGATGGTAAAGATTTGTTTGGTCAAAAATGTATTGCTTGCCACGGTCCCGAAGCCGGAGGAGGTCAAGGTCCAAATTTGACCGACGATTATTGGAAACATGGCGGTTCTATCAAAGATATTTTCAAAACCATTAAATATGGTGTAACAAATAAAGGTATGATTGCTTGGGGTGGTGAGTTAACCCCAAAACAAATCGAAGGCCTTGCTAATTTTATAAAATCTATCAAAGGTAGCAACCCTAAAGGTGGTTTACCAAAAGATGGTGAATTGTATGTTGAAGAAGGTGCAGCTGCATCAGACTCTACTTCGAGTGCGCAAGTGGTGAGTCCTACAGATAAAAAATAAAAATGATTCATCAAGAGGATAGAGAATCGTTTCGCGATAAAGTTTCAACAATTGATGAAGCTGGGAAACGTAAGTGGGTATTTGCATACAAACCATCGGGTAAGTTTTACAATGCCCGTACTTGGTTATCTATATTTTATTTGTTTGTTTTTTTTGGTTTGCCCTTTGTTCAATACAAGGGCGAACCATTTTTAATGCTCAATATTCTCGAACGTAAATTTGTAATTTTTGGCTTCGTTTTTTGGTCTCAAGATTTCTATTTGTTCGGAATTTCAATGATTCTATTTATTGTTTTTATTATTGTATTCTCTGTTGCTTTCGGACGCTTATTTTGCGGTTGGGCTTGTCCTCAAACCATATTTATGGAAATGGTTTTTCGCAAATTAGAATATTTAATAGAGGGCGATGCTCCAAAGCAAATGGCGTTAAAAAAAGCACCCTGGAATGGTGATAAAATCATCAAACGCGGAATTAAATATACAGTCTTTTTCTTTGTGTCATTCTTAATCGGCAATACTTTTTTAGCTTACATTATCGGGAAAGATGCACTTTTAAAAATCATCACCGAGCCTTTTGCTCAGCACGTTGGTGGTTTTTCATCGATGATTATTTTTTCAAGCGTATTTTTCTTTATTTATGTTTATTTGAGGGAACAAGTTTGCACCGTTGTTTGTCCTTACGGACGATTGCAAGGCGTATTGCTCGACAAACATTCGGTAGTTGTTGCCTACGATTATGTTCGCGGCGAGCCTCGAGAAAAACTGCGTAAAAACACTGAAAGAACTGCGGGTGATTGTATCGACTGTTTGAAATGTTTGCATGTTTGTCCTACCGGAATTGATATTCGAAACGGAACTCAGTTAGAATGTACACATTGCACCGCTTGTATAGATGCCTGTGATGATATGATGGTGAAAATTAACAAACCAACAGGTTTAATCAAATACGCATCAGAAGCAACAATCGCCGAGAATCAACCTTTTATAATAACTCCTAGATTAAAGGCATATATTGTTGTGTTGATTATTTTATTGACCGCATTCATTGCCATTTTGTTTACGCGGTCATCGGTTGAAATGCAAGTGATCAAAGCATCTGGTCAATTATATGTTGAAACAACTGATGGCAAAATCTCGAACATGTACAATTTTATGTTGATTAACAAAAGTCATAATCAATATGATTCATTGGAAATGAAATTAGAAGGAGAGGGTGAAATTGAGTTGGTGAATGGGCACAAATATATATCCCTCAAAAAGGAAGGCAGCATTAAAAGCACCCTTTTTATTAAAATTCCTGCCAATAAAATTATGAAAAGGAAGCAAACAATCAAAGTGAAATTATATCATCGTGGACACTTGATAGAAGTTGAAAAAACAAATTTTTTAGGTCCAGTATTTAATTAAAAATCTATGAATTGGGGAAAATCAATTATTGTCGTTTACACATTCTTTGTGATAGGAATTGTTTATTTGGTGTATCGTTCTAGTCAACAAACCATAGATTTGGTTGATAAAAATTATTATCAAAAAGAAATTCAATTTCAAAAAGAAATAACAGCATCTAACAATGCTAATCAAAAAGGATATGTGCCAGAAATTAAGAAGATTGATGGTACAGATTTTCTGGTATTGCCGTTGCTGAGTGGTGCTATTTTGAACGGTACAGCCGAATTTTATTGTCCATCGAATTCTAAGTATGATGTTTTGATGAAATTGCCGGCTTCTAAAATGGCGCAATGGAAACTTCCAGAATCATCTATTCACAAATCTAGTTATCAGGTTAAAGTAAAATGGTCGAATGAAAATCGCGATACATTTCAATCTGTAATTAATTATACCAAATAAATGCTCATTGATTTATTTGCAGGGATGCTTTTGGGTCTTGCCGGTAGCCTGCATTGTGTGGGAATGTGTGGGCCTCTGATATTAATGTTTCCATTCGATACCAATTCAAAAATCAATGGGTATACACAAAATGTTATCTATCATTTTGGACGGGTTTTTGTTTATGGTCTTTTAGGTCTTTTGTTTGGATTGGTGTTTCAAATAGTTGATTTAAAATACTTTGAGCAGTACTTTAGTTTGTCGATAGGCGTTTTGTTTTTAATTTTATGGTACCGTGAGTATTATTCAAAACAAACAGCCAATCAGGGAGCAATCCAAAGAAATGTATTAATCTTATTTGGCAAGGCCATGCAATGGAGAACATATTTTGGAATGTTTTTAGCCGGCATGATGAACGGATTACTTCCATGTGGATTGGTTTATGGTGCTCTTTTAGCTGCTTTTGGAACTGGAACCACAGAGGGTTCAATATTGTTTATGTTAGGTTTTGGAATGGCAACAATTCCTTCAATGATTTTGGTGTTTTCATTGAAAAATTTAATCACGGTTAAATTGAGGCAAAAATTGAGTCAATTGTTGCCATGGTGGTTGTTTCTTCTGGGTATTTGGTTTTTATTGAGGGGTATGAATTTGGGGATTCCTTATTTAAGTCCTAAAATTCACTCACATTCCACAGTGCAATCATCCTGTTGTAAACCTCTAAAATTGAATTGAACTTATTTTTTTTAGCAAAAAATAGAAAAAACTCGATTAAACCTATAAATTTGAGTTGAAATAATTCACGTTTATGAGTTTCGAACATTCAACATTAGACTGCAAAAATTGCACAAAACGTTTCACATCAGTGTTTTGCAAGGTCGAAAATGACTCGTTAGAACAAATAAATGATGAGAAAATTTGTACTCCTTACAAGAAAGGGCAAACCATATTCCACGAAGGTGCTAGACCATTTGGCATTTATTGTGTGAACTATGGAAAAATAAAATTGTCGAAATTTGGTGACGATGGCAAGGAGCAAATTCTAAGATTGGTCAAAGCCGGAGATTTATTGGGGTATAGGGCGCTGTTGAGTCAGGATAAATACAGTGGTTCAGCGGTGGCACTAGAAGATTCAGGAGTTTGTTTTATTCCCAAAGAGTTATTCATGGGGATTTTACAAAAAGACGGAGTTCTTTCGATGGAAATCATGAAACTCTTAAGTGACGATTTGCGCAAGGCTGAAATGAGCATCACTCATTTAGCGCAAAAGCCAGTGAGAGAAAGACTTGCAGAAGCATTATTGTTTATTAAAGAAACCTATGGTTTTGAAGATGACAATGCCACAATTAACTTAAAATTATCGAGAGAGGAATTGGCGAATCTTGTCGGCACAGCTACCGAAACAGTCATACGATTACTCTCTGA